>ERZ651776.322-NODE-322-length-70212-cov-11.672859_pt1 | contig 70212 bp, 83 predicted proteins | sample MGYA00514761_ERZ651776 | MGnify/ENA metagenome assembly ERZ651776
TTTAAAAAAATGGTAAACCCATCTATAAATGGGATTTTTTAGATTCCAAATATTTCCGTCTACTCTCTCATCTGCCCAAAAACCACGCATATCGAATAAAAAAGCTGTTTTGAACCTTCTTTTCATTGACAGACCAATTAAAGCGGATAAATAGCTTCGACAATGTACCATAGAAAATGAATATTCTTTATTCAATTCAAAGGCCTTTCTCTTCATTCTCCAAACATCCCACATGGTAGAAAATAATGGAGGTCTCTTAGTATAGAGCATTGGAACCCATGTGATATTGTTCTCCTCGCATATCTGAAGAATATCTTTCTTATGAGCAATGAACCGATCTGGCTTCTCGAAACTAATGAGATGAAAATGATATCCTTTTTTCGTAAGTCCAATGATATAAGGCAATACCTGGGATTGACCTAAAGGGTCAGTCATTCCATCATAAGAAAGATAAAGTATATTTTTCACCATCAACGCAAATATAAATCAATCCTAAAAATAAGCAGTATATCCGAAGTGTATTTTACTAGACCTAAAGTCTATCGGGTTGGAGAATTTTTTCCCTAAGGCATAAGTAATATTGAAAACACCAATTTTGGACCCAAAAGATATTCCTCCACCAAATCCAAATGGTTGGTCTTTAACATAATCTAAAGCACTATTTTCATACATACACTGATCAAAAAAAACAAACACATTACTGCTCTTATCCAACAAGAATCTATACTCAATTGTCGCCTGAGCTTTTACAGAAGCAAAAAGTTCCTCTTCATTAAAACCTCTTAAAGTATTTAAGCCTCCAAATCTAAACAACTCGTTTTGATATATAACAGGGCTTGAATAAAAATCGAAAACTCCAGCAAATACTATAACATGCCTCTTAAATAAGGGTATATATTCACGATAATTCAGATGACCTGAAAATGTAGTATTTGATAACGAATCAGAAGTAAGTTTTCTCTGGCCTAAGTATATTTTTGACGCAAACTCCCTTCCCTTGGATGGGTTCATTATGTTATCAATTTCTTTTTTCTCTATGGAAAGACCATATGAGTTCGTTCGGTATGAACTTAGTGATTCAAATTCGATACTATTCGACGCTCCACTCAATAAACTTGAATTAATGTACCGGTAGTGTGCCCTGAAAAGAATCCCATTATCAAGTCGATAAGAAACATTAAATTCGGCATTAAGGTCTAAAAAAGTGGAATCCCGCTTATACAAAAGAAAATTAGAAGCTATTCCAAATGGACTCTGAAAAAGAAAAGGATAATTAAAATTGATATTTAATCGTTGTGTTTGAGGTTTTATACTTCGCCAATTGAGCTTGAACAATTCACCTTTCTTCAAAGTGTTTTCTAATTTTAAATTTATCTCCCCTGTCAAAGCCATTTTTTGACTTACCGGGTCGGGTTGTAGTCCAACGGCTCCACGTAAAAAACTAACACGGTCAGATTTTAAATATAAAAACAGCTCATGACCTTCGTTTGTGTAAAGGATTTCGGAAGATTTCATGGTATTTATAAAGTTGTTTTGACTTATTTTTTCATCAATTTGAGCAATTATAGATTCATTATAAACCCCTCCTATTGTCATCCCAATAATACTTTGAATGGTATTATTAGATATACTTGAGTCACCTTTAATATGTATTTCTTTCAGCACACTATAATTCCCTTTAACAACCTGTAAAGTGGCTGAGATCTGTCTGTCATTAATGGAGCTATTAATGAGCTGAACATTTACAAATGGGTAACCCGAATTGAGATATTTATTGGCCTTGTTTTTTAAATACTGAGCAAATCGTCTTGGACTTAAATACTGGGTGTATTTTACTTTATTAAAAATACCGTTATCAATATCTATTGAGTCAGTCAAAATTATGTCATTAAACTTACTGCCAAGATGAACCAAACACAATTTATTGGAATCATTCAATTCAACCTCATTCAAAAAATAACCCAGCTCTGTTAATTTTATATGTAAGCTCCTTAACTCAGACTGAATATTGTTGTTGATTTTTAGAGTATCGAATTTAATATACTTGGGCAATCTCTTTTCTGACTGTCCATTCTCATAGCGAATAGTATAGGTGTTTTGTGCATACCCAAAATTCATTAGGCCCTGAAGAATGAGAAAATAAAAAACTAAACTGTGTAATTTCACTTAGTTCGTAGTAAGGAATTCCATATAAAATTCCATTTTTTAATTCCCATTTCCAATCTTTTTTAAATATAATTGTAACTTTAAGACTGCTAAGTCCGTTAGACTAATACGAACAACAAAAATTTACACTATGAAATCGAGAGCAACATTAGTATTTTTACTTGCATTTTTAACCACCATATTAATTTCTTGCGGAGCTGGTAGAACAGCGAGCTGTGATGCCTATGGGAGTATTGATAATGTAGAGATTGAAAATCAAGACTTAGTTTCCAAATAAGAAATTTTCTTATTAAAACATTTTACAAGCGTTTTAAATACATGGCCATTTCGGATTGTATTTTTAACGCTTCTTTTTTTGCCTCAATCGCAAATTTTTCGCTTTGATCTGCATAAATAATTCCGCGTGAGGAATTAACAAGAAGTCCACATTCATCTGTTATGCCATACTTCACCACTTCCTCTAAAGAGCCTCCCTGAGCACCTACTCCAGGAACTAAAAAAAAATGATTCGGTGCTAGTTTTCGTATTTTTGAAATATCTTCAGAACGCGTTGCACCAACTACAAACATCGTGTTTTCTTCACTGCCCCACTCCATACATTTCGAAACTACCGATTCATATATAGGAGTGTTATCGACCTTTAAAAACTGAAAATCTCGAGCACCTTTATTTGACGTCATGGCCAATACCACCGTCCATTTATTTTCATAAGTTAAAAAAGGCTTTATACTATCTGATCCCATATATGGAGCAATTGTAATTGCATTACACGGATAAGTTTCAAAGAACGTCTTTGCATAGTATAAGGAGGTATTTCCTATATCTCCACGTTTTGCATCAGCAATAACAAAGCAATCCTTTGGAATATAATCAATCGTTTTTTGAAAAGATTTCCAGCCATCAACTCCGAGACATTCGTAGAATGCCAAATTTGGTTTATAGGCAACACAATGATCTTTCGTTGCATCAATAATCGCTTTGTTGAATTCAAAAACAGGATCTTCGGTCTCTAGCAGATGCTTCGGGATCTTATTGAGATCTGGGTCCAAACCAACACATAAAAAGGATTTTTTTTGAAAAATATGCTCAACCAATTGTTTTCTATTCATTCTTGCTCGCCTTTTAATTTTTCAGCATTTTCGGCCATTTTTAAAGCATCAATCATATCTTGTACATTTCCATTCATAAATGAACTCAAGTTATACATGGTTTTATTGATTCTATGATCTGTTATTCTACCTTGTGGGTAATTATAAGTTCGAATCTTTGCAGATCGGTCCCCTGAGGCAACTAATGTCTTGCGATGCTCGGCTCTTTCATTTTCTACTCGATCTAGCTCCGCTTGATACAACCTTGATCTTAAAACAGATGTAGCTTTCTCTAAATTCTTATGCTGACTCCGCCCATCTTGACACTCAACTACAACACCCGTAGGTATATGGGTCAATCGTATTGCAGATTCAGTTTTATTCACATGCTGTCCTCCTGCCCCTGAGGCCCTATACGTATCCCTTCTTACGTCTGTCATATTTAATTCAAAGTCGACATCCTCTGCCTCGGGCAAAACCGCTACTGTAATGGCTGAAGTATGCACCCTGCCCTGAGATTCTGTTTCAGGTACACGCTGCACTCTATGTACCCCTGATTCAAATTTTAGCATTCCATAAATTCCTTCACCCTCGACACTCATAGAGATTTCCTTATATCCTTTTACAGTACCTTCAGAAGAATTGATGACTTCATGTTTCCATGATTTCTCTTTGAAAAACATAGAATACATCCTAAATATATCTTCAACAAATATACATGCTTCGTCACCACCTGTTCCAGCTCTTAATTCGATAATTGCATTTTTATCATCTTCAGGATCTTTGGGAATAAGCATAAACTTGATTTCCTCTTCCATCTCAGGACGCTTAGACTCGAGCTCTTCAATTTCCATTTTAGCCATCTCCCTCATTTCAGGGTCTGATTCTTCTTCAAGTAGAGATCTTGAGCTTTGAATATTAGACATCAAATTATCGTATTTCTTGTACGTTTGATCTAAAACCTCGAGGTCTTTATATTCTTTATTTAATTTGACATACCGCGACATGTCCGCAATTATATCTGGATCTGTAATTAGATTACCCACCTCAATAAATCGAAAATGAATTGCTTCTAGCTTGTTGAGTAAATCAGACATATGCTTCGTAATATTTTGACTGCTAATTTAATTATAATAAAACGAAAAGAATCTAAGGGTACAAATAAAAAAGCCATACACAAAGTGCATGGCTTTTTAAAATATTAAATAAAGAAATTAATCTATCGAACCTTGAACTCTCTTCATAAAGTTGTTTAACGCTACTTTTTTCTCAGCACCGTTTTTAATTGCCTGATTTACCTCGAGGGCACCTGACATATTTGACAGAAGCTCTCCAATCACATCTAGCTCTTCATCCTTTAATGATTCCAAATCAATGAGGTTCTCTAATGTTTCCATTGTCTCAACGACATAGTCCTCATCGTTATTCTCTATAAAAGAGACTATATGCTTAATTACTGGCAACCGCATTTAAGACCTGTTCTATGGTTTCTATTTTGTTCCCTTGAGATTGCTCAACAAGCTGCCCATCCCTAAAACTTGCAAAAGTAGGTAGATTACTAACATTCGCTAACTTTCTAGATTCAGGATATTTTTCTGCATCTACATACACAAACAAGATATCTTCATGTTCACGTGCAAATCGCTTGAACTTTGGCTTTGTGATTTTACAATTCCCACACCAAGTCGCACCATACTGAACCATCACTTTATGATGCTCCTCGATTTGTGATTTTAAATCATCAGCGTTGGCTTCAACAAACATTTTAGTGCTTTTTTAGGTAGTCGGCAACGCCATCTCTTGTGGCATCCATTGCGTCTTTCCCTTCCTCCCAATTTGCAGGACAAACTTCACCATGCTTTTGGTTGTGCGCATACGCATCAATCAAACGAAGAACTTCTTGTACATTTCTTCCTACAGGAAAAAAGTTCACTGCCTCATGAAAAACAAAGCCTTCTTCATCTAGAAGATAAGTAGCTCGATAAGGTACATTGTCCCCATCACCTGGCTCTTCATCAAATAAATTGAAATCTAAAATATCAAGCTCCATCGCCAATACTCTTGTTGAATCCGCAATCAAAGGAAATTTAACACCTTCAATACCTCCATCGTCCTTTGAAGTACTTAACCAAGCAAAATGAACTTCTGCTGTATCACAAGAAGCACCAATTAATATGGTATTTCTTTTTTCAAACTCTTTTGAAGCTTCTTGAAACGCATGAATTTCAGTAGGACAGACAAAAGTGAAATCTTTTGGATACCAAAAAAGGCATACTTTCTTTTTGTTGTCAACTGCTTGCTTTAATACATTGATTTGAAATGCATCTCCCATTTCATCAATTGCCTTTACAGACATATCCGGAAATGTTTTACCAACTAGGGCCATATTTATTTTTTTAGGTTATTAATTATCTTGTAAACTGAATGCAAAAATAATAGAAATACCTCTTTTAACTGCAAAGATGGTTCATTATTTAGCCTTCAATAATTCTAACAAATGTTGAAATAACTTTGTTTTGAATTAACTGAAAAAGAATTTAAACTTACTTCTTAGATGCCTTTTTGACAAAATCATCGTAGCTCAAATGTTTTTCTTTCATTGGAACATTAATCTGAAAATACTCTGAAAGCTTCTTTTCCGTCAATCGATCATAAATACCATTTACCTGTTCTTTATCTTTTAAAAGACGCATTGCCGTTTCTGTAAGCTCCTTATCTTCTGGTGCTGGCATTCCGTATTGCGCATAATTCGAGACCAATAGAGATTTGGTGAAATCCATTACTTCTTCGTTCGAAATCTGAATATCATTCTCCTTAAATATTTTCCCTTGAATCAATTGCCACTTCATTGATTTTAAATATCCATCAAACTCTTTATCCAAAGTTTCGTCATCAATGGGCTTTTCATTAGAAAGCTTAATCCACCTTTTCAAAAAGGCCTCTGGCATAGAGATCTTCGTTTTATCCATTAAAAAATCACAAATGGTTTGAGTAAATAAACGATTGGAATCTTCTTTGAACATATTCATTAAATCAGATTCGACTTTTTTGTTTAAATCATCAACTGTTTTAACATCTCCTTCTGGAAAGAGCTTTGCAAACAACTCTTCGTTAAGCTCAGCCATTTCCATCTTTTTGATATCATTAATGGTGAATTTGAATTGTTTTGATAAGCCTTCTAGCTCATCTTCTTTAAGGCCAAGCATTGATGCCAGGTCTTTGGAGTCTTTTGAAACTGTACTCGGGTCTATTACGATGTAATCGTCAACTTTTTTTCCTTTTAATGATTTTACGGCTTTTTTATCCGTTAAAAACTCCATTGAAATAGTAGAATTATGTTCTACACCACCTTCCTTTGGCTCGCTGTTGGAACCTAGCTCTCTAAACAAGCCCATTACCATATCCGTCTCGCCAACTTCCTCAGTAGATTCTAATTTACCATAACGTTTACGTAAGTCTTCAATTTGTTTAGATATAAGCTTGGCATCAACTTTAACCATGAAATAATCCATACTCTTTTTGGAACTCAACGGAAGATCAAATTTTGGAGAGATCCCTATTTCATATGAAAACTCAAAGTCTGTTGGGTTATCTAGATCCCCCTTAAATGTATCGTCTTGTAAAGGGATTGGATTTCCTAAAATCTCGATACTTTCGTCTTGTATATACTTATACAATCCCTCATTAGAGATTTTATTGAGTTCTTCAGCCAAAACATTTTTTCCATATTGTTTTTTAATCATACCCAATGGTACGTGACCCGGTCTAAAACCAGGAACTTTGGCCTTTTTTCGATAATCTTCAAGTGTCGACTTAACCTTTGATTGGTAATCATCTGCTTGAATTTGAACTTTTAAAATCGCATTTAGCTTATCCGCTTTTTCTTGTACTACGTTCATTATGTTAATATTAATTCAATAAAAAAGGTCTCGTTCAGTAGAACGAGACCCATAATGGTGCGGATGGAGGGACTCGAACCCACACACCTCTCAGCACTAGATCCTAAGTCTAGCGTGTCTACCAATTTCACCACATCCGCAATTATTTCAATTTGAAAGAAAACTTTCAGGCCTTAAACTCTTTTAAAGCGGATGCAAAGATAATTTTTTTTAAGACAAATGAAAAGAAAATTTAGGTCCTTGTGTTTTGGATATTCTGACGAATTTCTTTCATGAATTCAGAAGCATACACAAAGTCAGTAATTTCAGGGTTTTCAGTCGTTATAATTGACTTTTTATCACCCTGCCACCATTTTTTTCCTTCATAGATAAAAATAACATTTTCACCAATTTCGATTACAGAGTTCATATCGTGTGTAATTACCACGGTAGTCATATTATATTCTTTGGTTATATCCTGTATTAATCCATCAATTAATATGGCGGTTTTCGGATCTAAACCTGAATTCGGTTCATCACAAAATAAATATTTCGGGTTCATAGAAATGGCCCGTGCAATTCCAATTCTTTTTTGCATACCACCACTACATTCTGATGGCAATAGTGCATTTTTACCAGAAAGATTGACTCTTTCTAAACAGAAATCTACCCTTTTTTTAATTTCGGCACTTGATTTATTGGTAAACATGGTAAGGGGGAATCCTACATTTTCCTCTACATTCATTGAATCAAAAAGAGCTGAACCTTGAAAAAGCATTCCAATTTGCTGTCTAATTAAGCTCCTTTCATTGCGATTCATGGAAGTGAAATCTTTGCCATCGTAAACTACATGACCTGAATCCACCTCATGTAAACCAACCATGCATTTAGCCAAGACAGACTTTCCTTGACCTGATTGACCAATGATTAGGTTTACTTTCCCTTTTTCAAAAATCGTAGTGATATCATGAAGAATCTGAAGGTCAGCAAAAGACTTGTCGATATTTTGAACCTCAATCATTAAAAGAGCAATAATTTGGTAAGTATAAAATTTGACATTAATATGACAACACTACTCGTAACGATAGCCTGAGTAGAAGCTTTACCAACGTCTAATGAACCTCCACGAACATAATAGCCATAGTAAGAAGACACTGAAACAATTAAAAATGCAAAGCAAACAGCCTTAATAAGTGCATAAGTAATATGAAATGGATCGAAAAAAGAACGTATTCCCATTACATATACTTCTGTATTGATCAATCCTGAAACTTGTAATGCCAACCATCCTCCAATAAGACTCAAGGCCATTGAGCAAATAATCAAAATAGGGAAAAATAACATTGCTGCAATTATTTTAGGGAGAACCAAATAATTTAGAGAATTAACGCCCATGATTTCTAACGCGTCAATTTGCTCGGTAACTCTCATGGTGCCAATTTCGGAAGCAATATTAGAACCAACCTTTCCCGCAAGAATCAATGACATGACGGTTGGCGAAAATTCTAAAAAAGTACTTTGCTGAGTAATATAACCCACCGTGTAGTCCGGTAATAATGGGGTTGTTAATTGATATGCCGTATTTAAAGCGATTACGCCTCCCATAAAGAGTGACATCAAACCTACTATAAATAAAGAGCTAATACCAATGATTTCGAGCTCAGATATTACTCTTCTCCACAATATGGTCCATTTCGATGGGACTGAAAAGAGGGTTTTTAACATTAAAAAATACCTCCCAAGATGATACATTAACTTCACGATACTAAAGTAAACATAATTTTAAAGTAGAAACTTTGAATGTAAACCTAATGCTATTTTGTTTTGATTAATTAATTTTCATGTCTAAATGAATCAATCTATCGCATTTCAAAATATTCTGAAAAAATATCTCCCCATTGAATTTGTGGTATATGTTTCAGATCTCATTGCAGATTCAAAGGTTAAATTCAAGATTGTTGCCCCTCGAAGTACGAAGTTAGGCGACTTTCGGGCTTCATTAAAAAAAGATGGCAAATCTCAAATTACGATTAATGGTGATTTAAATCCATATGCTTTTCTCATTACAACCTTGCATGAACTCGCTCATTTAAATACATATCTGGAATACGGAGTCAATGTAAATCCTCATGGCAAAGAGTGGAAAAGAGAGTTCTCGGGATTATTAGAACCTGTATTAATGGTCTCATCTCTTCCTTCTGATATTAAAAACACTTTAACCAAATCTGTAAAAAACTTAAAAGCATCTTCGTGTTCAGACATACATCTATCTCGAGTATTAAAAAAATATGATCAACCCAAAACCACCCAAACTTTAGAAGAATTAGAGGAGCACGAAACCTTTAGCATTAATAAAAAAGTCTTTACAAAGGGTAAATTGAGAAGAACCCGGTATCTTTGCAAAGAAATGGTTTCAGGCAAATCGTATTTAATACATGCCTTAGCTGAAGTAAAGAAGAAAAAATGAACAATTCGTCAACCTATTGTTTGATTATGGCCGGTGGTGTCGGAAGCCGTTTTTGGCCTTTGTCAACAGAAGAAAACCCCAAACAGTTTTTAGATATTTTAGGAACTGGTAAAAGTCTCATTCAATTGACTTTTGATCGTTTTAATCAAATGATACCCGAAGAAAACATTTATGTGTTGACCAATATGGCCTACAAAAGTAAAGTTGTTGAACAATTGGGAATTGACAGTGATCAAGTATTGTGCGAACCACAAAGAAAAAATACAGCTCCTTGTCTTGCATATGCAACCGCCAAAATTCACAAGAAGGATTCTAATGCTATTTTACTGGTTTCTCCTGCTGACCACCTCATCATCAATGAAACACAATTTTTTAAAGATTTAAAAACAGGAATAGAAAAAGCTCAACACTCCAATAACCTGGTAACCTTTGGCATTAAACCCAATAGACCTGATACGGGTTATGGTTATATCGAATTTGATGCATCAGAGGGCTCAATGAATTCCGTTGCCAAGGTGAAACAATTTAGAGAAAAACCAGATTTGAGTCTCGCAATAAACTTTATTGAACAAGGTAATTTTTATTGGAATTCAGGAATGTTTGTTTGGAAATCAGTAACCATAATCGAAAGCTTTAAAAAACATTCAACTGAGCTTTACAACATCTTTTTTAAAAATCTTGAGTCCTACAATACTGAAATGGAAAATGAGTTTTTGAATCGAGCCTTTTCTAATTGTGAAGACATATCCATTGACTATGCCATATTGGAGAAAGATCCTAATACCTCTGTGGTCCTTTCAACTTTTGATTGGAGCGATTTGGGTACATGGGGAAGCTTAAAAGATCTTCTAGAAAAAGATGAAAATAAAAACTCAAAAAACAATAAAGAAATTCACTTTTTCAATAGCAACGAATGCCTCGTAAGGACAAATGCAAACAAAACAACCATAATCGATGGTCTAAATAATTACATAATTATTGACACCGATGATAAGTTGATGATACTGAATGGTGAAAATGAGCAGAAACTCAAATCATATTTGAAAACAATTAATCAGAAATAAAGTATTTATGGTTAAAATTCGAAATATAGAATTAGGAGATTTTCCCTTATTATTAGCTCCAATGGAAGATGTTAGTGATCCACCTTTCCGAGAATTGTGTAAACGTTTCGGGGCAGATTTAATGTATACTGAGTTCATTTCTTCAGAAGGCCTTATAAGGGATGCCTTAAAGAGTCGTCAAAAACTAGACATCTACGAAAAAGAAAGACCTATAGGTATCCAAATTTTTGGCTCTGACATTGAAAGCATGAAAAGAGCTACAGAAATCACGGAACAATCAAACCCAGACATCATTGACATTAACTATGGATGCCCCGTAAAAAAAGTAGCCTGTAAAGGTGCTGGCGCTGGTATTCTTCAGGACATTCCAAAGATGGTCAAAATGACTGCCGAAATCGTGAAAACGACCAAATTACCCGTGACCGTAAAAACACGACTCGGGTGGGATGAAAACACAAAGTATATTGTTGATGTAGCCGAACGTCTTCAAGATGTAGGTATTGAGGCCATTTCAATTCATGGTCGAACGAGAAAACAAATGTACAAAGGCAGTGCCGATTGGTCATTGATTGCTGATGTGAAGAACAACCCAAGATTAAATATTCCTGTTTTTGGAAATGGTGATATTGACTCGCCAGAAAAAGCAGTAGAATATAAAAACAAATATGGGGTTGATGGTGTCATGATTGGTAGAGCAAGTATTGGGAATCCTTGGATTTTTAGAGAAATAAAGCATTATATTAAATACAACACGCATCACAAACGTCCGTCTTTTCAAGAAAAGATAGAAGCGGTCCAAGAGCATTTAGCATCTAGCATCAAATGGAAAGGAACAAAGCTAGGCGTCGCAGAAATGAAACGTCATTATTCCAATTATTTTAAGGGAATCTCGAATTTCAAGGATATCAAAATGAAACTTGTCATTTCAAATGATATTGAAGAATTAAATGAAATTCTCAACGGACTTCATCAAAATTCAGAAAATTTCGAATTTGTCCTAAGCTAATGAACTATTTAATTAGTTTATTGTTTCTAAACCATGGAGTTGTGGAAAAAAATAAACGGTTTTTCAGACTATGAAATTTCTAGTTATGGAAATATTAAGTCTCTAGAAAGAACCAAAAAATTTAAAAACGGACGCGTTGTTCATTTTTCATCTAAAAAGAAGACCCAAAGAATTCATCCTGGAAACGGCTTTCTTATGTCCGATTTAATTGATGACTTAGGTAAAAAAAAGACAATATATCCACATAAATTGGTTGCTTCAATGTTTATTAAAAATGCCAAACCACGAAAAAACAAAGTGGTAATACACTTGGATGGAAATTTACAGAACAATAAAGTAGAAAATCTCAAATGGTCAAGTTATAGTGAATCTATTAAAATTGGTTTCGCAACGGGTAAAAGGGACAATAGTGACTTATGGACCAAACGACGTCTCAAATATGGCCCCAAGGGTGGTAATTCCACAATGGGTAGACCAGATCCATTAACCGAAATTGATAAAAATGAGATCTATAAAATGAGATTAGAGAAAAAAACAAGTTTAAAAGAGCTTTCACTGAGGTTTAAGTGCAGTGTCTCGCACATACACAAGACCTTAAATAGAATAGCTAAAACGGCTTAATTAAAGAGGATAACCATCAAGAAGGTCTTTAGCTGGTATCTTTACCCCTCCATACAATGTGTTTTTTACAGAGCTATCAATATCGAAATTAAATAAAACCCCATTATACTCCCATTTTAATTTGTTTGTCTCAGACGGTATGATTTTTGGTATGTTTTCGCTAGTGTAAAACATACAATAGTTTTTAAAAATCTTCATTTTAAATAACGGTGAAAAAAGAAATCTATATTTTTCATCCTCCTTTGTTAAAATTCCCTTGGTTAATAATTTATTTATAAATGGGGTTGCTGGTCCAATTGTAGACACCATTAATTTATACCTAGGCACAATTATTTCTTTTGTTATCTCAACTTCCTGAGTTTCAAAGTTTTCATCAAGTTGTGTCTCAACATATCTTTCAAATACTTTATAAAACCCACCTTCCTCAAAACATAAATCCCCAGCCCATAAAGCAATAAAATCTTTTATTGGAAAGTTGATTTTTTTAGAAATATTCTTGAGTTTAGCTGCTATTAAATCTTTGGTGTTTACATTTAAATTTTGAAAATTCAGATGTATATCTATCATCCTATCTGAGCTACTAGAATAATCGATGGAATGGCCATTTTCATTAATCAGAAAGGGTATAGAATCATTCATGACTATTCGGCTTTTTAAATAGAAATCGGTAGAATCACTATCATGGGCTAAAAAAACATGACCAATACCCAAATCATTTAGTTTGTCATTTTTCGCATACATGACAAGATGCTCATTCTTGAAATATGGATTTGATAATAAAGTTTTCCATGACTTTCTTACTTCGGTAGATGTATTGGCTAATTGACCATGTATTTCCGAAAAATATTTTCCTTTATAGATTACGGCATATTGTTTTCTTTTGAAAAAAAACAAATCTTGGTCATTGATCTTAAACACTTGATCTTTACCAAAAATCGTGTCAGTCACTTCAAAATCCATGGCAACACGTTCATATGCATTCTCTAATTTACTTGATTTTAAAAGGGGAATAACAAAGCCATAATCGCCTCTGTCGTTAGCAAACAAGTACACCTTGCTTTGAAGATCGATCCCATATTTTTTAGCCATGGATAGCATAAACTCATAAGTAAGAAACTGACGGGACTTTACATCGTTAAAAACCAAAAGTTCTGAGGTCTCTTTTAACAAGTCAAGAACTTGTATTGTACCAACAATATCCGCATCTGGAAGAATTAGCTCAATTTTAAAATTTGGATGATCTGAATCACTAAAAGGCCGAATGTAAAGTAGTAATATGAGTAGTACAGCTAAAAGAACAATAATAGATATCTTCTTATACACTGCTGACTTTTATTTAGAAAATATGTATAATGAGTTAATTATATCCAAAAATTGTTTACCAGAATCACCTCCTTGCTCGAAGGAATAGGTCATTTTATATTTGGTGTGATCTAACTCAGAATTTCCTGATGTAAGCTCAATTCTTCCTGACTTTCCTTTCATCCTATCGATCACGTTTTTTTGTCTTTCATCTAAAAAATCAAAAGGTATTTTTTGAAATGTTTCATCTAGATCTACACTCGCATACAATACGCCTGACTTCTTTAGACGTTTTATTTTTTTACCTGACAAGGACTTCGCCCCATAACCCTCCAGATTAGACTCGACCAGCATTCGATTATTGGATATTATGAATGTGTTTTTATTGCAAATCAAATATACAGGTGTAGCATCTAAAATGGCGTCTTCAACAACCCAATACCCCTCCTTTTTTTGGATGCGAGAACTTAATCTTGACAAGTCTTCTAAAATCATTTCAAAAAGATCAGGTCTTTGTGAGGCAAAACCGATTGTGAAAACAGGTATTTCTTCATCTGATTCAATTTCAATTTCTGAATAATCAAAATTTTCTTCATCATAAACATATTCAACTTGGTTAACCTTTACCTTTTCAACTCCATTAAATGAAGCGAACATCCCTCCTTTGTAGGCTCCAAAAAACGATTTTTTATCAACCAATTGATCTAAAAGCTGAATGGCCATAATATTCATAACCATTTCAACATTCTTTTGACTTTTTAAAATTGGCAAAACAATATCATAGGCCTTCTCATACGCTTTTTTCAAGTCAATATTGTAAACAACATAGGCAGGACTATTATCAGGGATATATTTTAAAAACTTCTTGTTTATTTTATTGTTATTCATTTCCGAATAAATAGAACCCAACTCCTGGCCATAATTTGCATTAACCGTGAAATTTATTTCATTAGAATCAATGCTGAGATCTCCCAACATGATGTTTTCCTTATACAGCTCCTTTAAATCATCATTCATTATCGGATACATGGTTTGAAAATACCACAAGCCTTGCTCATTTGTAATATTCCTTGAATTGTCAAGATAAAACACACCTTCAGAGCTCCGAGAAACTTGCTTTGCAAACCTTGGATCTTCAGAGTAAAGACTGTTTTTATTTAGAAAAAGATCCGTTAGGACGTCCTCCAAGTTTTTCACTTGTAAATCATATAAAATACTATCTCTTATTTCCCAATAATTTTTCTCTAAATCAAAATCACTATTATAAAGCTTGTGCATATCATCTTCATAAAATTCTTCAGGTTCTTGCAATAAGTCAAGCTCTAATGAAGTTCCAAATGGGTTTTCGTTTCCTCTAGCATACCATATTGAATCTGTTACATCAGTTACATATTGATCTCGAGGCTCAACTCGAATTAAAAGAGCTGCATTGTTTTCAATGATGAGTGTATTAAAAAAAGAAGAATATTTTTCTACGGAAGAAGAGATAAGTCCATCTGCTTCAAAATCGTCAAAAACTTCAAATAAAGCCAGTTTATTACTCACACCAAATGAAAACCCAGAAACCTCTAATTGATCATTTTTACCATAAAAAATATTGAGTCTTTGATCAAAATCCATTCCAGCATCTTTTAATGTTTTACCTTCTGTTGATCCATCAAATAATTCTTGATGTATCTCTTCCATGAAGTCATACTTTACCAATTCATTAAGAGAAATCTTTTTAAGAAGATTGATGTTATTGATACTAAAAACTGTCGATGCTTCCTTAGGAACAATGTTTTCACTTTGTTGAGTATAACCAATAAAACAGAGTAAAAGAGTAAAAGCTAAAAGGAAAATTTTTGACTGGAACATATTGCCGAATTATTCATCGAAAGTACAAATAAATCATCAGTTTCTTGTACTGTCTACATGTATTATATTATCCATAACCTCATGATCATTGAACACTTCAAAAGCACTTTTTCTCAACATAACAGCTCGTCCATTTTTAGATAATTTAGCGGCGGTATTCTCAAAAGAATTCACGCGATTCTCAAACCGTGTTATTGAAGTGTAATTCCCTTTTTTCAACAGTTCAGAATCTTCTGTTTTGATTGTTGGAATGGACCATTTATTTAGATCTGGCACCTTTCTAACCATTACAGAACCGTTCCAAGTAATCCAGTTAAAAGATATTTCTTCATTTTCTAATTGTGTCAATGTTTCTTTGAGGGAAACTTCAAATCCTCGTTGCAGATTCATTACGTTAGCAAAATCACATTGTATTTTAAATATAAACTGTTGATAATTGGTATCAATATGAACATTCGATATTCCCTCTTGAGAGGAAAGTAGTCCAGTAAAAACCTCTATTTTTTCTTGAATTTCCTTTTTACTCGGAACCTTTTGACCATCAATGCTATCCAAAGCCAAAATAGAATTAAGTTTTACCTGGCTTGAACTCAAATTGACTGTATACTTGAATGTTCCTGAACCATCAATATTGAATGATATATCATCCAATATTTCTAAACACGATGTAGAAACTAAAAGTACAAGTGTAAATAAAAGGTAATTTTTCATTGTCAGAAACAAGCCAAATTTTATACCAAACTAATCAAAAAAACAAAAAGCCATCAAATGATGGCTTTAAGAACATAATATATTTTGTAAATATGATTTACATCATCCCGGGCATGCCACCTCCCATTGGGGGCATGGCAGCTGGAGCTGATTCTTCTGGCTGATCAGCAATAACACATTCGGTTGTCAATAACATGGCCGCAATAGATGCTGCGTTTTCAACCGCAATCCTTGTTACCTTTGTTGGGTCGATTACACCCGCCTTGAAAAGATTCTCAAATTTCTCTGTTCTGGCATTGTATCCAAAATCTTTCTTTCCGGCCTTTACTTCTTGTACAATTACAGCTCCTTCTCCACCAGCATTTGCAATGATTTGTCTTAAAGGCTCTTCGGCTGCTCTTTTGACAATTGCTATTCCTGTTACTTCGTCATCATTCAAACCCTTGATTTTATCCAATGATTCAATGGCTCTTAATAAAGCTACACCTCCTCCGGCAACAATACCTTCTTCAACTGCTGCACGCGTTGCTGCCAATGCATCCTCTACCCGATCCTTCTTCTCTTTCATCTCAACCTCAGTTGGAGCACCAACATATAATACTGCAACTCCTCCAGATAGCTTAGCCAATCTTTCCTGAAGTTTTTCTTTGTCGTAATCCGATGTGGTTGTTTCAATTTGCGCACGAATTTGGCCAATTCTTGCTTTAATATCAGCTTTTTTACCTTTACCATTAACAATGGTGGTGTTGTCCTTATCGATTTCTATTTTCTCTGCTGTACCAAGCATATCAATGGTAGTGTTTTCCAGAGTCATTCCTCTTTCTTCTGAAATTACTTGGCCACCGGTAAGAATCGCGATGTCTTCTAACATGGCTTTTCTTCTGTCACCAAATCCAGGAGCTTTAACAGCAGCTACCTTTAGTGAGCCTCTTATTCGATTAACTACCAATGTTCCCAATGCTTCACCATCAACGTCTTCTGCGATGATTAACAATCCTTTGCTCGATTGAGCAACTGGTTCAAGAATTGGCATTAATTCTTTCATTGATGAAATTTTCTTTTCACAGATTAAGATCATAGGATCTTCCATTTCCGTAATCATCTTCTCAGTATTCGTCACAAAGTATGGTGATAAGTATCCTCTATCGAATTGCATACCTTCAACTGTTTTTACATCAGTTTCAATGCCTTTGGCTTCTTCAACAGTAATGACACCGTCGTTGCCTACATCTTTCATCGACTTTGCGATGAGCGCACCAATTGCTTCATCGTTGTTGGCAGAAATGGTTGCGATCTGCTCAATTTTACTATTATCAGAACCTACCTCTTTTGAAAGTTTTTTGAGATTTGAAACCACTTCTTTTACCGCCTTATCGATTCCTCTTTTAAGATCCATTGGATTTGCTCCAGCAGCAACATTCTTTAATCCTGCTCCAATAATTGCTTGAGCAAGAACGGTGGCTGTGGTTGTACCATCACCAGCAATATCAGCTGTTTTTGATGCTACTTCTTTTACCATTTGAGCACCCATATTCTCAACTTCGTCTTCAAGTTCAATTTCTTTTGCTACCGTCACACCATCTTTTGTAATGTGTGGAGCGCCAAATTTCTTACCGATTACAACATTTCTTCCTTTTGGACCTAATGTTACTTTAACTGCATCTGCAAGAGCATCAACCCCTCTTTTCAATTTTTCTCTTGCTTCTACATCAAAAAATATATCTTTTGCCATTTTATTTTTTTTCTAATTGATTAACAAATACCGTAAATATCTGATTCTTTCATAATCAGATAATCATCATTTTCTATTTTTATCTCTGTTCCAGAATATTGACCATAAAGAACTGTGTCGCCTTTTTTAACAGACATTGATTCGTCTTTTTTTCCAGGTCCAACAGCGATTACCTTACCTGTTAATGGCTTTTCCTTTGCCGTGTCAGGTATTATAATTCCACTGGATGTTTTTTCTTCAGCAGCAACTGGTTCAATGAGAACTCTATCTGCTAATGGTTTAAATTTAACTGCCATTTTTATCTAAAATTTATTTTTGAGTTGTACAACGAAAGTTATGCCAAGTAATAAAACAAGACATTTTAACCTAAATAAAGGTTTTTTAATTAGTTATATGTCATAGAAAGTGACATACTGACACTAAATTTATTGTGGATTTTTTGCAGGAGCCTCAGTGTTTGCCTTCTCAGTGTTCTTTGAGGCTTTTGGTTGTCTCATCGTAATGATGATACTTGCTGCGACAATAATCCCAGCCAATGACCAAGTCAATTTATCTATGAACTCATTTGTCTTTTTCACGCCACCCAATTGTCCAGGAGAACCAAAATCAGAGCTTAAACCTCCTCCCTTAGGGTTTTGAATATATACCACAAAAATAAGAAGTACACTTGCTAGAAGAACTATGATTGATAATATAGCGTCCATTTATATAATTTTAGAATTAATTTGTTCAATTTGGTTTGCAAAGAAAATCTTTTTTTCGGGAAAAATCAAAATTAATTGCTCATATGTTGATATTGCCATAGAATAATTCCCCTGACTCTCAAAAACTTTAGCCAATGTTTCGCTTACAGGGAGGTTTTTTTTAGTAAGACTTTCCTTTGCCGACGCTTGAGGTTTGAAAAAGTCAGTTTTAGGTTTCTCAAAAGTCAAATACTCCTTTGAAACGCTTTCCCTATTTTTTTTATCACCTTGTCTCAGCCAATCATTAAAGCTCTTCGGAGCACCATCAGATTTAGTTGAATTTTGAGTTTGAGGATTTTTTTTCTTTATTTTTTTTTCAATTATTTCTTTTACAGGATCTTGAATTTTGCTGTGATCTTCTATCTCATTAATAATGTTTTCAGATATAACATTCGAAACAATAAGCCTATTAAGCTCATCATCCTGTTGTAATGAGGTCGACTCGTCTGATTCAGAAGATGGATCAGAAATCTCGTTTTCTTTTTCATTATTTACATCAACTGCTAAAACCTTTTCAACTTCATCGGTCTGCTCTTGCAATTCACTAACCTCAGAAGCACTTATTAAATCATAAATTATTTCTCTTGAGTTGAGATGCACTGCATATTCTTCCAATTCTTTTTGAAACCTCATGTCATTTGTCAATGAAAGAGATTTTAAATAAACAACGGTAAAAGTCGAACACCAAGGATATAGATTCATTAATTCCTTAAAAACTGAAGAGTCTTCAAATTTGAAATCTGAAGAAAATAGTTTTTGCTCAATATTTTTTTTGTCTAACTCTACCAATTTGATAATAACTTATTGATGACATCTTGTGAAATTTGACTATTAATATCATCGATTAATTGACTCTCTACAGATGCTAAATTAACATTTGAATCAAAATCAGCAAATCTTGTTGAAACAAACTTAACATTTTGAGGTTCAGGAGAATTAATAATTAATTCAAATTGGACCCTAATGGTTAGTCTATTTTTCGTAGCATTATCATTCTGCTGAATCGCAATGGGAGAAACATTGTAATCTGCAATTAAACCTGTCAAAACAATTTCACCTTCCTTATTTGTATTGAGAGTGAGTCTTGTGTTATTCTGAATACCGTCTTTAAGAATTTCAGTCAATACTGGACCATAACTAAGCGGGCAATTTGGAGCATTGTTCTCAACCATCTCAACAGTGAAAGTTTTCCACTCCTCTGGCATTGACCCGGAATCTTTAAAACTGACACTCGATGGCCAACATGAAACCAATAATAATGATAGTATGGAAAAAAGGTATATTGAATTTAACCTCATTTCTCCGTGAGATTATATTCTTTAATTTTTCGGTAAAGCGTGCGTTCAGAAATCCCCAACTCACTTGCCGCGTATTTTCTTTTTCCTCGGTGCTTATCCAATGCTTTTTTAATAAGCTCTTTTTCACGATCCTCTAAAGAAAGAGATTCTTCAACCTCTTGATGAACTTCAAAATTACCACGGTCTTCAATATCAAGATTTGTTCCAGGCTCTGGCAATGACCTTGGGGTCGATATTGGATTTCCTTCAACATCACTGTACATCCTATTTACAATCGCCGATTGACCATCGGTTAGTGAGATTTTACCTCCTTTAGATATAATGTCGACAACAAGTTTTTTTAGTTCAGTTAGATCTTTTTTCATATCGAATAAAAACTTATACATCAATTCTCTTTCACTAAAATCATTATCCGTCTTGTTTTTTCTTAAAACCAAATCCGTGCTCTCGCTCTTTGTCTGAATATAGTTAGACAGCGTAAACCCATCAATATCTCTTGTGGTTTCAATTACAGAAAGCTGTTCCACTAAATTCTTAAGCTGTCTAATGTTACCTGGCCAGGGGCAAGACTCTATTAATTGAACCGCATCATCACTCAGCTTTATTGCGGGCATTCTATATTTATCTGCAAAATCATTTGCGAATTTTCTAAATAATAGATGAATGTCTTCTTTTCTGTTTTTTAATGCCGGTAGTTGAATTGGGACAGTATTTAACCTGTAATACAAATCTTCTCGGAATTTACCTGACGAAATCGCTGCAATCATATTTTCATTTGTTGCTGCAACAACCCTTACATTGGTTTTTATTACTTTAGAAGCACCTACTCGCATAAATTCTCCTGTTTCTAATACACGTAATAATCTGACTTGGGTTTGCATAGGAAGCTCTGCAACTTCATCCAAAAAAATAGTTCCACCATCCGCAACCTCAAAGTAACCAAGACGACTTCCAGACGCCCCTGTAAATGCACCCTTTTCATGTCCAAACAATTCAGAATCAATTGTGCCCTCGGGTATTGCTCCGCAATTTACAGCAATGTATTGACCGTGTTTTCTTGAACTCAGCTGATGAATTACTTGAGGAATAATCTCTTTTCCTGTGCCACTTTGCCCTGTTACTAAAACGGATATGTCAGTGGGAGCAACCTGCGCAGAAACTTCTAACGCACGGTTTAAAGCAGGTGTATTGCCAATGATTCCAAATCTCTGTTTTATTTGCTGTACGGTCATTTATTAATGATTTATTTCCTCCCCCATGAGAGTTGCTGAGGTACAATCAATTATTTTCACCTGAACGTATTCCCCCTTCAGACCTTTTCCTTTTGGAAAAACGACCATAGAGTTTCTACTTGTTCTTCCACACATGTGCTCATCGGATCGTTTTGATTCACCTTCAATCAGAACCTTTTCAATTAAACCAATGCGTTTTTTATTGGACTCAAGACTAAATTTTAATTGTTTTTCAATAATCTCAGAAAGTCGGCTTGACTTCACTTCCTCTGGCACATCATCTTCAAACTTTCGTTCTGCAAGCGTTTTGGGTCTCTCTGAATATTTAAACATGTATGCAAAGTCGTATTTCACGAAATCCATTAAAGACAGTGTATCCGAATGCTCTAAATCCGTTTCTCCACAAAAACCAGATATGACATCTGTTGAAATCGCACAGTCAGGTATGATTTCATGGATTGCCTCGATTCTTTTTATATACCATTCTCTCGAATAACCTCGATTCATTCGTTTTAAAACATCGGAATTACCTGATTGAACGGGTAGATGAATATAATTACATAGATTCTCATATTTTGCCATTGCATATAAGACATCATCGGTCATATCTTTAGGATGAGATGTCGAAAAACGCACCCTTAAATCTGGTGACACTTTTGCGACCAGTTCCATTAGCTCAGCAAAATTTACAGTCGCTTTTTCAGGGTTTTTGATTTGACCTTTATTTGTAATATTCCAACGATAACTATCGACATTCTGACCAAGTAGAGTTACTTCTCGATATCCGTTCGAAAAAAGATCTTGGCATTCTTTTACTATAGTTTCTGGATCTCTTGATCGTTCTCTTCCTCGTGTAAAAGGAACTACGCAAAATGAACACATATTATCACAACCACGCATAATCGTTACAAATGCGGAAACGCCGCCTTTGTCTAATCTAACAGGTGATATGTCTGCATAGGTTTCGTCTCGAGATAATAGAACATTAACGGCCCTTTGACCTGTTCCAACCTCATCAATTAAATTTGGCAGGTCACGATAAGCATCTGGCCCTGCGACCAAATCCACAAGTTGTTCTTGCTCAAGTAATGATTTTTTTAATCTTTCGGCCATACAGCCCAATATTCCAACAACCAAATCCGGATTATCATTCTTTTTCTTTTTGAATTCAGTCAATCTATTCCGAACACGTTTTTCCGCATTGTCTCGAATAGAACAGGTATTTATTAAAACAACATTTGCCTCGTCAATATCTCTTGTTGTTGAATAACCATTTTTATTCATTATTGAAGCAACAACCTCACTGTCAGAGAAATTCATTTGACAACCATAACTCTCTATGTATAATTTCTTTGAACCAACTAAATCGGTTGAGGTATCATTTTCATGAACCTCTCCTTGCCTTTCCTCTAAAATAACCTTTTCGTCGTTTAACATGAATGAAAATAAATTTAGGCTACAAATTTACTAAAAACATCAAGTCTGACAAAATGTCATAATGTTTTTTTTAACCTCTTGATTTTCTTTTTAACCTATGGTTAATATTTAAAAAAAGAAATTATTTCAAACAAACATTTGAAAGTTGACGTTAAGAAAACATACATTTGCCTCATATCAAAAACCGATTATGTCAAAAAACTTAGTCATTGTTGAGTCCCCCGCCAAAGCCAAAACCATTGAGAATTACTTAGGAAAGGACTACATCGTTAAATCAAGCTTTGGTCACGTCAGGGACCTTGCAAAAAAAGGATTATCCGTAGATATTGAAAATGGTTTCGACCCTGTTTACGAGGTTTCCGCAGATAAGAAACAAATCGTCTCAGAGCTTAAAAAGCTTGCGAAAGCGGCAGAAGTTGTATGGCTCGCGACGGATGAGGATCGTGAAGGAGAAGCCATTTCTTGGCACTTAAAAGAAACGCTAAATCTTGAAAAAAAAGATACAAGAAGGATAACCTTTAACGAGATAACAAAAACGGCGATTTTAAAAGCGATTAACCAATATCGCACTGTAAATCAAAAACTCGTAGATGCTCAACAAGCTCGGCGTATACTGGATCGAATTGTTGGTTTTGAACTTTCACCAGTTCTATGGAGAAAAATCAGACCGAGTCTGTCTGCAGGTAGAGTTCAATCCGTTGCAGTCAAACTAATCGTTGAAAGAGAGGAAGATATTCAGAAGTATGAGTCAAAAACTTATTTTAAGGTTAATGGAGCATTTAAATCAGCCAATGGAAAAATAGCAGGTGACTTGTCCACACAATTTGATTCATTGGAACAAACCCAATCGTTTTTAAATAATTCAATAGGCAAAAACTTTAATGTGATCTCTGTTGATAAAAAACCTGCGACAAAAAAACCTTCAGCGCCGTTTACTACCTCTACTTTACAGCAAGAAGCCAGTTTGAAGTTAGGATTTTCTGTATCAAGAACGATGTCTGTAGCGCAAAGGCTTTATGAAGCAGGACACATAACCTACATGAGAACAGATTCTGTAAATCTTTCACAATCCGCGAGAGAAAGTGCACAAAAAAGTATTATTGATAATTATGGTGATAATTATTCAAACCCAAAACAATTTACAACGAAATCGAGTGGGGCACAAGAAGCTCACGAAGCCATCAGACCAACCAACTTTGATGTCAAGGAAGTTGAAATGGAACATGATGAATCTCGCTTGTATGAGCTGATCTGGAAACGTGCTATTTCAAGCCAAATGAGCGATGCAAAACTAGAAAGAACTACAATAAAAATTGGAGCAGATGGACTGAAAGAGCATTTTAATTGTAAAGGTGAGGTTATTGTATTTGATGGGTTTTTATCCGTTTACATTGCGAGTAATCTCCATGATGATGATGATGATGATGATGATACACAAGGGTTGCTTCCATCAGTGACGGAGGGGGAAAATTTAGACGTAAACAAAATAACAGCTACCCAACGATTTTCGAGACCACCAGCAAGATTCGTTGAGGCATCTCTGGTAAAAAAACTTGAAGAACTTGGTATTGGAAGACCATCAACTTATGCCCCTACAATTTCAACTATTCAAAAGAGGGGATATGTTGAAAAGAAATTGAAAGATGGCATTGAAAGATCCTACAAACAATTGATTTTAATTGATGAAAATATTGAGATCGAGGACAAAACTGAAATCACAGGTCGAGAAAAAAACAAGCTGTCGCCTACTGACATTGGAATTGTGGTTACACATTTTCTTCAAGATAATTTTGAGCAAATCATGGATTATCAATTCACTGCCACAATAGAGAACCAATTTGATCATATCGCTAAAGGAAATTTAGAATGGAAAAAAATGCTCTCGGAGTTTTACACGCCATTCCATACAGGAGTTGAGGATACAACTGAAAACGCGGAAAGAGCTACAGGGGAGAGACATTTGGGAGAGCATCCAGATAATGGAAGAAAGGTTATTGTTCGGATTGGCAAATTTGGTCCAATGGCACAAGTCGGAGATGAGAAAGAAGATGGAGAAAAACCAAAATTCGCTTCACTTTTGGACTCACAATCAATAAACTCAATTACTCTAGAAGAAGCACTTGAACTTTTTAAACTTCCAAGAATACTTGGTGAATATGAAGGCAATGAAGTCAAGGTTAATATAGGAAGGTTTGGACCATATGTTCAAGTAGAAAGAATCTATTCATCTATTCCAAAAGAGATTGACCCCATGGAGATTTCATTAGAGGATGCTGTTGCTTTACATGTCGAAAAGGTAAAGCAGAGCGAAGCTAATAAAATCAAGACATTTCCTGAGGATCCAGATTTACTCGTTTTAAATGGAAAATACGGCCCTTACATTAAAAAGGGTAAAAAGAATTATAAAATTCCAAAAGGGAAAGTTGCTGAAGAATTAGACCTTAAAGAATGTTTGGAAATCATTGAAAATCAGCCAAAAAAAACAAGGGGGAAAAGAAAAGCTTCTAAGTAATCTCATTTTAACAATTAGAAATTTTTAACTTTAATCTATGAACGGAAGCGTGAATAAAGTAATTCTAATTGGAAATCTTGGTAGAGATCCCGAAATAAGAAAGCTCGATAATGGGGCTACACTTGCTTCCTTTTCAATTGCAACCTCTGAATCATATAACGATAAACAGTCAGGTAAAAAAATTGAAAATACAGATTGGCACGACATCGTCTTATGGCGAGGACTGGCTGAAGTAGCCGAAAAATTTCTAAAAAAAGGAACAAAAATATATATTGAAGGACGACTAAAGAAAAGATCGTGGCAAGATCGAGAAGGAATCACAAGATATAATGTTGAAGTCATAGGTGACGAAATGACTATTCTTTCTCGTCCAGACGCACAGGACAAACAAAAGTCTCCGTATACAATTGAAAGTCAAACGGAAAATTCAAAAATTGAGAATTTAGATAGTGACCCTAATGATTCACTACCCTTTTAAATGGAAATCACATCATCCTCTTCAAGTATTATGAATTTGCTTATTGCAAAGCCGGATGGCAATGTGATTTTGTTCATAAGTATTGTCGCTGTTTTACTGATGCTGTCTGCTCTTGTTTCAGGTGCTGAATCCGCTTTTTTTTCTTTGTCACCACAAGACATTGACCAACTAAAACAAGAAAAATCCCCCAGATCAAAACTCATTTTAGAATTATTAAATACGCCAAAAGAGCTCTTAGCAACCATACTTATTACTAATAATTTTTTGAATGTTGGTATTGTAATCCTTTCCAGCTTTATCATCAATCATTTTTTTCCATTAGATGAAAGCTATTTTAGGTTTTTTGTCGAAGTTATTGGCATTACACTTTTAATCTTACTCTGGGGAGAAGTTATCCCCAAAATATTTGCAGTTAAAAATGCTACCAAAGTATCGAGAATTATGGCTAGGCCATTAAGTATTTTGTATAAGTTTCCACTTATATTTTGGATAGCCAACCTTTTAGTAAAAAGCTCAAGAATTTTCAATGGAAAAGGAAAAGCGACTGTCAATCTTTCTTCTTCCGATTTAGAACAGGCTGTTGCCATTACAAAAGAAGAAACTGCGGAGGACGATCATAAAATATTAGAAGGAATTGTAAAGTTCGGTAAAACAGAAGCTTCACAAATCATGAAAGCACGCGTAGAAGTAGCGGCAGTTGATGTCGAAATGAAATTTAGTGAAATCAAACAATTTGTACTTGACTCAGGTTTTTCTAGGATACCTGTGTATAAAGAAACTGCAGATCAAGTTGTTGGGATTCTTTACATAAAAGATCTTCTTCCTTATTTAAATCAAGATGATAAATTCAACTGGCAAAGTACGCTACGAAAGCCATATTTCATTCCTGAAAACAAGAAAATCAATGACCTTCTTCAAGATTTTAAAAACTTAAAAATGCACTTATCAATCGTTGTTGATGAGTACGGAGGTGCATCTGGCATTGTTACCTTAGAAGATATTTTAGAAGAGATTGTAGGAGATATCACCGATGAATTTGATGAGGAAGACTTGGTATATACTAAAGTGGATGAACGCACATTCATCTTCGAAGGAAGAACATCATTAATGGACTTTTACAAGGCCTCTAAAACAGAAAATGACCTTTTCGAAAAATTAAAAGGTGAAGCCGAAACACTTGGTGGATTTGTTATTGAACAAGCTGGCCGCATACTTAAGAATAATGAGTTTATTGTTGTGGGAAAAATCAAAATCATCGTCGAGTCATCGGATAAAAGAAGAATTAAAACCCTTAAAGTGATTTCGAATCATGAATAAAACATATTTTAGTGTAGTCGTTATTGTTTTTTTAGGCCTGGCTGTTTTTACATCTTGTGAAGAAGATGCTCCAAATCCAAAACCTCCAACTTTTCTAAAACAGGAATTTCCTAAACATTCTTACCACATCGAGAAAGGGGTAGCTCCTTTTCAATTCAATATTTCTGATTATTGCACACTTAAACCCTCAGTTAACTGCAATGAATATTATTGTGAACAAGAAATTTATTTAGGTAAGGAGTTCAATGGGAACATTAATCTCTTTTACAAAAAAGTGGATCATCCTGATTCCATCGGAGGTCTCATTAATTTTTCTAATCAAGAGGTTGATTTTCACAAAATGAAAGCCTCTGATATCGCATATGATCAAATCATCGATAATGAAAGTAAGGTTTACGGCACTTTATTCGAACTTAAAGGAGATGTTGCAACCAATTTTCAATTTTATTTAACTGACTCAATACAAAACTTTGTTCGTGGAGAGCTTGTTCTAAATTGTGTACCAAAGTATGATTCTTTGAGACATGTGTTGAACTATCTAAAAGTTGATTTAACTGAAATGATTAACACCTTTGAATGGCAACAAGACTAAACGGAAAGGCTATTCTAGCTTTAGGAAGTAATCTTGGTAACAAAGAAGAGAACCTGAAAAAATGTATGTCTTTAATAGGTGAAAAAATTGGTCGAGTAACATCGATTTCTGATTATTATAAAAACGACCCTGTAGATTTTGAATCGGATAATCAATTTATCAATATGTGCATTGAAGTATCCACAAACTTGGCCCCTTCAAAAATGTTAAATGTTATAAAGTCAATAGAAGTCGATATGGGAAGAATCAAAACCATATCCTCATATGAAGACCGAATTATTGATATTGATATTGTTCTTTACAATGAGCTGGTTATGGATAAAAAAGATTTAATAATCCCCCACCCCAAATACAAAAAGAGGGATTTTGTCCTAAGCCCAATGAACCAAATGGGTGAATACCTTGACCCACAAGTTTTTTTAAGTTGCGGACAACTCTTGAAATAAAAAATGAAAAGATACCCTAACTTAATTGACTCTTCATTTATTCTTATTAACTTTGCGCATAATTTTGAAAACAATATAATTATGAAAGCGAATACATTAAGAACAATTTTAGGACTTTTCACAATAGGTCTTATATTCTCGAGTTGTTCATTGGTAAAAGATTTTGATTACACCGTAACTCCTGAACCATTGGAAATGCATGGAGACAGTGTTAAATTCTCAGTGGTTGTTAACATTCCAGAAAAAGGAATTAAGAAAACCGTGAAAGCAGAAATCACTCCAAAACTAGGATCTACAAGCCTAGGTGTATGGACAGTTCAAGGTTCAAAAATTACTGGAAACGGAACGGTTATTGAGTACAAACCAGGTGGTACTGCGACTTTTGAGATGTCTCTAGCATATGATCCTTCATTTGAAGCTGCTGACCTTGTTTTAACAGGAAAAGTATTTAAAAAAGATAAAGAAAAAGCTGAGCTTCCTGAACAGAAAATTGCAGACGCAACAATCATTACTCCTTTAATGGTTAGAAAAAGTTTTGGAATGCTAAATCAAAGTGATGAATTGGTTAGAGTTGTAAATAAAAGCGTTTCAGCTGTGATTAACTTTGACAAAGGACAATCATTAGTAAAATCAAAAGAAATCAAGGACGAGGACATTAAAACGCTCGTTACCTGGATTGATTCCGCACAAAACAATTCAAAAATTGAAATTGAATCAATCAGTGTACGCGGATACGCATCACCTGATGGGGAATTTGCTAAGAATGGAGACCTTTCTAAAGATCGTGTAAATACTGCCAGTAATGCTTTTGCTAAACTGATGAAGAAAGCAAAGCTCGATAAGTACATGGACACTGCAACTTATGACAAAAAAGGTCTAGGTGAAGATTTCGAAGAATTTAAAAAACAATTGGCTGCAACAGAAAGTATTTCTGAAGGTGACAAAAACTTGTTTGTTAGAATACTGGAAAGAGTTTCTGATCCAGAAGCTAGAGAGAAAGAAATGGTTACTCTTGGTAAGTCATTTAAATTACTTGAGAAAGATGTCTTTCCAAATATTCGTAGATCGGTTATCACTATCAATTACAAAGAGAGTGGATTAACAGATGATGAAATGATTGCATTTTCATCTAACAATACGGACACTCTGACTGTCGAAGAAGTACTATTTACTGGTGAAACTCTTCTTAAAGACATCAATTCAAGAATTGCTCTTTACAATTCGGTAGCTTCTTCTTTAAATGATAGCCGTGTGTACAATAACTTGGGTGCTTTAAACTACATTCAGGGAAATGTTTCTGGAGCAAAAGAAAATTTAGAAGCCTCTGCTGCTATAGTTGAATCCGGAGAAACCATGAACAACTTAGCTGCAATTGCAATCCTAGAAGACGATAGAACAAAAAGCAGAACTTTATTATCATCGGCTAAAGGAATGTCCACTGAGAAAATGGCAACCGTTAAAACAAATACGGCCGCTTTAGATATTTTAGATGGTAATTATAGCACAGCCGAAGGGAATATAAGTGGTAATACTTTTAATAAAGCCCTTTCACAATTACTTCAAGGGAATCTTACTGATGCCGAAGCAACTCTTGCTTCAAGCGATGACAATGAAGCTGATGCAATTTATTTGTCGGCTATCATGGCTGCAAGATCTGGTTCTGGTGTAAGCGATGTTGTAGCGAAGCTTGCATTGGCTATTGAAGCTGACAGCAATCTTAAATCAAAAGCTGCTCAAGACAGAGAATTTGTGAAATTCTTTAACGATGAAGCTTTTAAAAGCACTGTTGAATAATCAACTATTCATATTGATATAATAAAAAGCTCCTTTTAGGAGCTTTTTTTATGCAGTTTCGATAGGTATATCTGCTCCAACTGTCCAGGTGTTGGGATCAAATTAAATGAACAACAAAGTATCGTACAATCCATTAAAGTGCTATAGCCGAAATAACCACATATCTCTTTTGTTCGAGATAGGATTACATCAGCATCATTCATAGATGTATTTGGCACAAAGATAGCTCGAGTGTCAACTTTACTTAACAAGCCAGAAACATGCACTCCACCAATTACATATTCAATTTTATTTGATTCAAGTTCTTTAGAAAAATGGCCAATCAAATAGTCTGAATAACTGAATGGCCCATTTACTATTAATACTGAATTAATATCTTTTGAAACTTGTTTTTGGAGCAAAAGAAACCTAGAATGATGTCCAATATTAAAACAATTTTTATAAGATTGATTTATTGAGAGCTTCCCAGCTAAATTAATCTGATTATCCACTACCCAAATAGATCCAAATTTTAAAATCTGATGTTTATTTATCTTATTAAATATCCGATAGACCCCCTTGAGAGGAAATTTTAATTGATGGGTAATAAATATACTTGGAACCTTAGTCGAATAAAAACCATATCGTTGATCAGAAATTAATAAATCAAGGTTATGACTTAGCACATATTTCTCACATAAGCAGTTTTCTAACTTAGAATGTGTGTAGAGCGCAAATAAGGAACGAAATAAATCCCTCTTAAAATTACCTTTGCCTCTAAACTTAAATGGATAACCCTCGTGATCTATAAAGGAAACATCTAATAAATACTGACTAAAAATATTTTTTTGCTCATTGTTGCAGAATATAAAGACTTGATTTGATTGGGTTTTTAGTTGATGAATAATTGAAACAGATCTTGTCACATGCCCCAGCCCCCAATTCAGAACAGAAAAGCCAATACGTTTATTTTTTATTGATTCTATACAATCCACATTTTAAAATTAGAAAAATAGAGAACAATTAAAGTGATATTGATTAATTTAGCCAAACATATTTTAAAATAAAGAATGAAAGAAGGAGCAGAATTTAGAAAATATGCATCAAAGCATATGGGAATCAATAGTACTTTTGTTGATCATTATATCGAATCATCACTTACGCCATACATTATAGAGGAACGTTCACTGAATATGAGTCAGATGGACGTATTTTCAAGACTTATGATGGATCGAATTATTTTTTTAGGTACCGGAATAAACGATCAAGTAGCAAACATTATAAATGCCCAATTACTTTTTTTAGAATCAGTTGATTCTAAAAAAGACATTCAAATATATTTAAATTCTCCAGGAGGCTCTGTATATGCAGGTCTTGGAATATATGATACGATGCAATACATCCGTCCTGACGTTGCAACCATATGTACAGGGATGGCCGCTTCTATGGGAGCTGTTCTTTTGTGTGCAGGAGCAGACGGGAAAAGAAGTGCATTAAGACACTCAAGAGTAATGATTCATCAACCACTTGGAGGTGCTCAAGGTCAAGCAAGTGACATTGAAATCACAGCAAGGGAAATTCAAAAACTGAAAAAGGAGCTTTATGATATAATTGCTACTCATTCAAAACAATCATATGACAAAGTTTGGGAAGATTCTGATCGTGATTACTGGATGACATCTGAGGAAGCAAAGGCATATGGAATGGTAGATGAAATCCTACTTAGAAACCCAAAATAATGTCAAAAAAGAATACAAGTTGTTCGTTTTGTGGCCTTAAAAGAGAGGAGGTTCAGATTTTAATTGCTGGTGTTACTGGCCATATTTGTGAAAACTGCGCCTCTCAAGCAAATCAAATTGTTTCTGAGGAATTTAATGTTTCAAAGAAAAAAATATCTACTAAAAAGGAATTAAAAATAAAGTTTCCGAAGGATATAAAAGCTGATCTTGATGAATACGTTATAGGACAAGAAACAGCAAAAAAAGTACTCTCTGTTGCGGTGTACAATCATTACAAAAGACTTAATGCTCCAATGGACAACATTGAAATTGAAAAATCAAATGTCATCTTAATTGGTAGAACTGGAACAGGAAAAACACTCTTGGCCAAAACCATTGCCAAGTTACTCAATGTGCCTTTCTGTATTGCCGATGCTACGGTTCTCACACAAGCTGGCTATGTGGGTGAAGATGTTGAAAGCGTATTGTCACGATTACTGCAAGTTTCTGATTATAATGTGGAAGAAGCAGAAAAAGGCATTGTATTTATTGATGAAATCGACAAGATTGCCAGAAAGGATGACAACCCCTCAATCACACGGGATGTTTCAGGAGAAGGTGTTCAACAAGCATTGCTGAAGCTATTAGAAGGTTCGGAAGTTAATGTTCCTCCTCAAGGTGGAAGAAAACATCCAGAACAAAAAATGATTCAAATCAATACAAGGGGAATTTTATTTATTTGTGGTGGGGCTTTTGATGGTATTGAGAAAATAATTGCCAAACGAGTCAACAAACAGACCATTGGTTTTTCTTCATCAGAGGAAAATAATATAGAAAAGGACTCATTGCTCAATTATGTGAATGCAACGGATGTCAAGTCCTTTGGGTTAATACCGGAATTAATCGGTAGATTTCCAGTGATTAGCTACCTAAATCCTTTAGATGCTTTGGCATTAAAACGAATACTAACGGAACCGAAAAATGCCTTAGTAAAACAATACGTGAAAATTTTCGAATTGGATGGTATAAAGCTGAGTTTTGAAAAGGATGTTTTTGATTTTATTGTAGAAAAAGCTATTGAATATAAATTAGGCGCAAGAGGACTTAGATCCATCTGTGAGGCGATTTTAACAGATGCAATGTTTGAATACCCTTCAAGCAAACATAAAACACTAAATGTCACATTAAATTATGCCAAAGGAAAATTTAGTAATTCAAAGATGGCAAAACTAAAAGTGGCATAATATTTCAAGACTAATCGTTAATTTTATCATTCATTATACTTTAGAAAATGAAAACATTACAATTTAGAGAGGCTTTAAGAGAGGCCATGTCAGAAGAGATGAGAAAAGATGATCGCGTTTTTTTGCTTGGCGAAGAAGTTGCCGAATATAACGGTGCTTATAAAGTGTCTCAAGGAATGCTTGATGAATTCGGTCCAAAACGGATTATCGATACGCCGATTGCTGAATTGGGGTTTACAGGAATAGCCGTTGGTGCTTCAATGAATGGGTTAAAACCGATTGTTGAGTTTATGACTTGGAATTTTGCCATATTGGCTGCTGATCAAATTATTAACTCTGCAGCTAAAATGTTACAGATGTCAGGGGGCCAATACCATTGTCCTATTGTTTTTAGAGGAGGAAATGGGACCGCGGGACAACTTGGTGCTACACATTCTCAAAGTTTTGAAGCTTTTTACGCACATGTACCTGGTTTGAAAGTAATCACACCTTCTAACCCTGCAGATGCAAAAGGTTTACTTAAGGCTGCTATACGAGATGAAGACCCTGTTGTCTTTCTCGAGTCTGAAAAGATGTACGGAGACAAAGGGGAGGTTCCTGAAGGAGAATATATCATACCAATTGGAGTAGCAGATGTTAAAAGAAAAGGAACTCATGTTACGGTAGTTAGCTTCGGGAAAATCATTAAAATTGTTGAAGAAGTTGCCGAAATACTGGCCAAAGAAAACATTGATATAGAGATCATTGATTTAAGAACAATACGACCATTAGACTTTGCAAGTATTGTCGAATCGGTTAAAAAAACAAATAGATGTGTTGTGGTAGAAGAATCTTGGCCATTTGCTTCTATTTCATCTGAAATAGCATTCCATTTACAAAGCAATGCCTTTGATTATCTAGATGCTCCTGTTCTTAGGGTAACTCAAACGGATACTCCATTTGCATTCTCCCCTACCCTTATAGACGAAGCTCTTCCGAACAAAGAACGTTTAATCGATGCCATCAAAAAGGTCATTTATAGTTGATTTATCTTGACTTACTAATGTCTACAGCTTCAAATTCTGAAAAAAAAAAGATTTTTTTCATTCTTCCTATTGTGTAATAAATAAAATGTAGTAACTTTGCACCCCTCAAAGTACGTTTGAGGATAATATTTTATTTACAATTAAGAGTATTTTTTTATGCCAACTATTCAACAATTAGTTCGCAAAGGAAGAACAGCGGTAGTTAAGAAAAGTAAATCTGCTGCACTTGATTCATGCCCGCAAAGGAAAGGTGTATGTGTAAGAGTTTACACTACAACCCCTAAAAAGCCAAACTCGGCGATGCGGAAAGTGGCAAGAGTTCGCCTTACGAACGGTAAAGAAGTTAACGCTTACATCGGAGGTGAAGGTCACAATCTTCAAGAACATTCCCTTGTTTTAGTTAGAGGAGGAAGAGTTAAAGATCTTCCTGGAGTCCGTTATCACATCGTTCGTGGTGCTGAAGATACCGCGGGTGTTCAAGGACGAACACAAAGAAGATCTAAATACGGAACCAAGCGTCCGAAGCAGAAATAATCAAATAACCTTTATTATCAATATATAATGAGAAGAAGAAAGGCCAAAAAAATTGCTATTCTGCCAGATCCAAAGTTTAATGAGGTTGTGGTCACAAAGTTTGTGAACAATCTTATGTTTTCTGGTAAAAAAAGTTTAGCGTTCAGAATATTTTATGATGCCATTGATATGGTAGATACTAAAATGGAAGACCAAGAAGGTCTTGATGTCTGGAAAAAAGCAATAGAAAATATTACACCAAGTGTTGAGGTTCGTAGCCGAAGGGTTGGTGGAGCAACATTCCAAATCCCAACTCCGGTTAGAGAAGGAAGAAAAGCTTCTCTCGCGATGAAGTGGCTCATAGGATTTGCACGAAAAAGAAATGAAAAAACAATGGCTCAGAAATTAGCTGCAGAAATCATTGCTGCGTCTAAAGAAGAAGGTGCTGCTTTCAAAAAGAAAGAAGATACCTTAAGAATGGCTGAGGCAAATAAAGCATTTTCACATTTTAGATTTTAAGAAATGGCAAGAGATCTCAAATACACAAGAAATATCGGGATTGCTGCTCATATTGATGCAGGAAAAACGACTACAACAGAAAGGATTCTTTATTATGGTGGAGTTAGCCATAAAATTGGAGAAGTTCATGATGGTGCTGCAACTATGGATTGGATGGAGCAAGAGCAAGAAAGAGGTATTACCATAACTTCTGCTGCAACAACATTAGATTGGAATTACAGGGGTCAGGAATATCACATGAACATCATTGACACACCGGGACACGTTGACTTCACTGTTGAAGTGAATCGTTCGTTAAGGGTACTTGATGGATTGGTATTTTTATTCTCTGCAGTCGACGGTGTTGAACCGCAATCTGAAACCAACTGGAGATTAGCCAACAATTACAATGTTCCAAGAATCGGATTTGTAAACAAAATGGACCGTCAAGGTGCAGATTTTTTAAATGTATGTGCCCAGGTTAAGGAGATGTTAGGAAGCCATGCGCTACCACTTCAAATTAACATTGGTTCAGAAGACGATTTTCAAGGGGTAGTTGATTTAATCAACTTTAAAGGTATTATTTGGAATGAAGAGGATATGGGAATGACCTTTAAAGAAATTCCAATTCCTGATGATGTTATTGAGGAAGCAAGAAAATTAAGAGGAGAATTATTAGAAGCTGTTGCTGAATTTGATGATACTCTAATGGAAAAGTATTTTGAAGACGAAAATTCACTTACTGAAAGAGAAATATTGGATGCTTTAAGAGAGGCTACTATTTCTGGTAAAGTTGTACCAATGATGTGTGGTTCTGCCTTTAAAAACAAGGGTGTTCAGGCCATGTTAGATATGGTTATGGAAATCCTTCCTTCACCTTTAGATATTGAAGGTATAAAAGGAACAAATCCAAGAACAGAAGAGGAAGAAATTAGACAACCCTCTTATGACCAGCCTTTTTCTGCACTTGCATTTAAAATTGCAACTGACCCTTTTGTGGGAAGACTTTGTTTCGTAAGAGCGTATTCAGGTAAACTTGACGCTGGTTCTTATGTATACAATACAAGATCAAATAACAAAGAGCGTATTTCAAGAATCTTTCAAATGCATGCCAAAGAGCAAAAGCAAGTAAAAGAGCTTGGAGCTGGTGATATCGGGGCTGTTGTTGGATTTAAAGACATCAAAACAGGTGACACATTGTGTGCTGAGAATGCGCATATTATTCTGGAATCTATGGACTTTCCAGATCCTGTAATTGGAATTGCTATTGAGCCTAAAACTCAAGCGGATACGGATAGACTTTCTATTGGTCTTCAGAAACTTTCAGAAGAAGATCCTACTTTCCAGGTTAAAACGGATGAGGAATCAGGTCAAACAATCATTTCTGGAATGGGTGAGCTTCACCTTGAGATTATTGTTGATCGTCTCAAAAGAGAATTTAAGGTAGAAGTAAATCAGGGAGCTCCTCAAGTTACCTATCGTGAGGACATCACAACAGCGACAGATCATCGCGAAGTCTACAAAAAACAAAGTGGTGGTCGTGGTAAATTCGCAGATATTCTTGTTAAGATTGAACCTCAAGAGGATCAAGAGAAAACCGGTCTTGAATTTGTCAATAAAATTAAAGGTGGTAACATTCCAAAAGAATTTATTCCGTCAATTGAAAAAGGATTCAAAGAATCAATGAAGACAGGAGTTCTTGCTGGATTCCCAGTTGAAGCGATGAAAGTTCAGTTGATTGATGGTTCTTTCCATGCGGTCGATTCAGACCAATTGTCCTTTGAACTAGCCGCAAAAATGGCATACAGATCCGCGATGAAAGCTTGTTCACCAATTCTATTGGAACCAATTATGAAAATTGAGATTATTACCCCTGAAGAAAATATGGGTGATGTCGTAGGTGATTTGAACAGAAGACGTGGAATGATGAAAGGAATGGATGACAAAAACGGGGCAAAAGTCCTGAAAGCAGACGTTCCATTATCAGAGATGTTTGGGTACGTTACTCAGTTAAGAACAATTACATCGGGTAGAGCAACTTCGTCGATGGAATTTTCACATTATGCTGAAGCTCCCAAAAATGTCGCACAGGATGTAGTTGATAAAGCAAATGGTAAAGTTGTTGCATAATAATATAAGCAGAAACAAATGAGTCAAAAAATTCGAATTAAATTAAAATCTTACGATCACAACTTGGTTGACAAATCAGCTGAGAAAATCGTTAAGACTGTAAAATCTACAGGTGCTGTTGTTAGTGGGCCTATTCCGCTTCCTACACACAAGAGAATTTACACCGTGTTGAAATCTCCACACGTAAACAAAAAGGCTAGAGAGCAATTTGAACTTTGTTCTTACAAAAGGTTAATGGATATCTATAGTAGCTCATCTAAAACAGTTGATGCTTTGATGAAGTTAGAATTGCCTAGTGGAGTTGATGTAGAAATTAAAGTATAATTAATTAAAAAAGTAAAACATGCCAGGAATAATTGGTAAAAAAATCGGAATGACTAGCATTTTCAGTGTCGAGGGTAAGGCATTACCATGCACGATGATAGAAGCTGGTCCTTGTGTTGTAACTCAGGTTAAAACTCAAGACAGAGATGGTTACGATGCTGTTCAACTTGGATTTGGAAGTAAGAAAGAAAAAAATACTCCAAATGCTTTGAAGGGTCATTTTAAGAAAGCCAAAACAGAACCTAAAACTGACTTAGTTGAATTTAGCAACTTCTCAGACTTAAATTTAGGTGACGTTGTAAATGTTGACATTTTCGAAGAAGGAGAGTTTGTTGATGTTGCGGGAACATCAAAAGGTAAAGGATTTCAGGGTGTTGTAAAAAGACACAACTTTGCCGGTGTAGGTCAAGCAACACATGGTCAGCATAACAGATTGAGAGCACCAGGATCGATTGGAGCTGCATCTTATCCAGCTAAAGTTTTCAAAGGAATGAAAATGGCGGGTCAAATGGGTAATGCAAGAGTTAAAATCGCGAATATCAAAGTGCTTAAAGTTATCGCTGAAAAAAATATTATTGTAGTTAAAGGTTCTGTTCCAGGAGCCATTGGTTCAACCTTAACAATTATAAAGTAATGAAGTTAAAAATACACGACGCGAAAGGTAAGGCAACAGAGAAATCTGTAGACCTATCCAAGGATATTTTTGGCATAGAGCCTAATAACCATGCGATTTATTTGGATGTCAAACAACACTTGGCAAATAAACGTCAGGGTACGCACAAAGCCAAAGAAAGAGCTGAAATTGCAGGTTCAACCAAGAAGATTAAAAAACAAAAAGGAACTGGTGGAGCAAGAGCTGGTAACATCAAATCTGGAACAAGAGTTGGTGGTGGACGTATCTTCGGCCCTAGACCAAGAAACTATCATTTTAAACTTAATGTTAAGCTTAAAAGATTGGCTAGGAAATCGGCTTTTTCTTTTCAAGCAAAGAATAAAGGAATCATGGTAATGAACGATTTAAGTTCTTTATCAACTAAAACCAAAGACTTTAAAGCTTTGATGTCATCTTTGAAAGTTGAAAATGACAAAGTGCTTTTCATTTTAAGTGAAAAAAATGAAAACGCTTACTTGGGTTCTAGAAATCTGAAAAAAGTAAAAGTGGTAACAACAGATTCATTTAATACTTACGATCTTTTGAACGCTTCAAAAATCATTGTATCGTCAGAAAGTATTAAGAAAATTGAAAACTTACTGAACTAAGAGTTATGCAAAATACACAAGGAATAGTAAAGAGACCTATAATTACCGAAAAAGCAACGATGGCATCGGAAACGATGAATCGGTTCACTTTCGAAGTTATTCAATCTGCAAACAAGATCGAAATTAAGAATGCGATTGAAAGAATGTATGGTGTTCAAGTAACAAAAGTACGTACGGCTAATTTTGGAGGTGGTAAAGCCTCAACGAAATATACCAACAGAGGTATCGTTCAAGAAAAAGCCCGAAAATGGAAAAAAGCTATAGTATCTGTAGCTGAAGGAGAAACAATTGATTTATTTAACAATTATTAATCACTGAAATGAGTCTTAAAAAGTTTAAACCTACTACGCCAGGCCAAAGACATAAAGTGGCTTTGGAGTTCGGAGAGATCACCAAATCTACTCCAGAAAAAAGCTTGTTAGCTAAGAAAAAGAAATCTGGGGGTCGTAATAATGATGGTAAGATGACCATGCGCTACATCGGCGGTGGACACAAACAGAAGTATCGTATTATTGACTTCAAAAGAAACAAATTCGATATACCTGCTACTGTAAAAGGAATTGAGTATGATCCAAACAGGACAGCTAATATTGCACTTTTATACTATGCTGACGGTGAAAAAAGATACATCATTGCACCTAGTGGTTTAGCCGCAGGTGACACCATAATCTCTGGTAAAAAAGCAGAGCCAAAAGTGGGTAATGCTATGTATTTGGCTGACATACCTTTAGGTACTATGATTCACAACATCGAAATGCAACCAGGAAAAGGTGGTTGTATTGCAAGAGGTGCTGGAACATATGCTCAATTAAATGCAAGAGATGGAAAGTATGCGATTATCAAGCTTCCTTCAGGAGAAACAAGAATGATTCTTATTACTTGCTTAGCAACGATAGGGTCAGTTTCAAATCCTGAGCACAACTTAGCGGTTTCAGGGAAAGCTGGTAGAAGTAGATGGTTGGGTAGAAGACCAAGAGTACGTGGTGTAGTAATGAATCCGGTTGATCATCCAATGGGTGGTGGAGAAGGAAAAAATTCAGGAGGACATCCACGATCGAGAAACGGTATTCCAGCCAAAGGATACAAAACGAGAGCAAAGAGTAAATACTCTGACAAGTTTATTATTGAAAGAAGAAAAAAATAGATATTAGAATATGAGTCGTTCATTAAAAAAACCACCTTTTGTTCATTACAAGCTAATGAAAAGAGTTGATGATGCACAAGCAGCGAACAGTAAGTCTGTTATTAAAACATGGTCACGGGCATCCACGATCACCCCTGATTTTGTAGGGTTAACATTTGCTGTACACAATGGTAATAAATTCATACCTGTTTTTGTTACGGAAAACATGGTAGGTCACAAATTAGGAGAATTTGCACCTACAAGAAACTTCCGTGGTCATGCAGGTAAAAAAGATAAGAAACGTTAAGACAGGTAATTATGGGAGCAAGAAAACGTTTACGAGCTGAAAAGCTTAAAGCAGATAAAAAAACAATTGCAATAGCACAATTGAAGAAGTCACCTATCTCACCGAGAAAAATGAGATTAGCAGCCGATTTAATTCGTGGTGTTGAGGTTAACAAAGCATTGAACATTTTACAGTTCAGCAGTAAAGATGCAGCTAAAAGTCTTGAAAAACTTTTAAGATCTGCTATTGCCAACTGGGAACAAAAAAATGAAGAAGCAGATATTACTGAAGAAAACTTAATCGTTAGTAAGATTGAAGTTGGTGGTGGTGCAATGCTAAAAAGAATACAACCAGCTCCTCAAGGAAGAGCTCACAGAATTAGAAAAAGATCAAATCATGTTACCATCATTGTTGATGGCTCAAAATAATTAAAGAAATGGGACAAAAAACAAATCCAATAGGAAATAGATTAGGTTACATCCAAGGATGGGAATCAAATTGGTTTGGTGGTTCGAAATACAAAGATAAACTTGTAGAAGACGACAAAATCCGAAATTATTTAAGAGCTCGTTTAGCTAAAGCTAGTATTGCAAAAATAATTATTGAGAGAACTTTAAAGTTAGTTACAGTTACGATTAACACAGCTAGACCTGGAGTAATTATTGGTAAGGGTGGTCAAGAAGTTGATAAGCTAAAAGAAGAGCTTAAAAAGCTGACAAAAAAAGAAATTCAAATCAATATTTTTGAAGTTAAAAGACCTGAATTAGATGCACGTTTAGTTGCTGATGCGGTTGCAAGACAAATCGAAGCACGTATTTCTTTCAGAAGAGCTATTAAAATGGCGATTGCTGGAACCATGAGAATGGGGGCAGAAGGAATTAAGATTAAAATCTCTGGTAGATTAAACGGAGCTGAAATGGCGCGTTCTGAGATGTATAAAGACGGAAGAACTCCTCTTCATACTTTTAGAGCTGACATTGATTATGCTTTAGCCGAAGCACATACTACCTATGGTAGATTAGGTATTAAGGTTTGGATTTGTAAAGGCGAAGTTTATGGAAAAAGAGATTTGTCTCCCAATATTGGCATGAATTCAGGTAACAAATCTGGAGGAATGAGAAAACCAGGAATGGGTAATAGAAAGAAAAAATAATTTTAGAAACTAAGAATAATGTTACAGCCTAAGAAAACAAAATTTAGAAAAGCACAGAAGGGAAGAAATAGAGGTTTGGCTCAGAGAGGATCTTCTATAGCTTTTGGATCTTTCGCATTAAAAACGATGGAGCCAGGTTGGATTACATCACGTCAAATTGAAGCATCGAGAATCGCTGTTACAAGATTTATGAAACGTGAGGGTAAAGTTTGGATTAGAATATTTCCAGACAAACCAGTAACATCAAAACCTGCTGAGGTAAGAATGGGTAAAGGTAAGGGAGCTCCTAGTCATTGGGTGGCTGTTGTAAGACCTGGAAGAATTCTTTTCGAAGCTGATGGTGTTCCTTATGAGGTAGCTAAAGAAGCCATGAGATTGGCTGCACAAAAACTACCTGTGAAATGCAAATTCGTTGTTCGCAATGATTATGTTTTACCAGTAAAATAAAAAAATGAAACAGCAAGAGATAATTAAATTGTCAGACGAAGATTTAAAAAACAGATTGATCGATTTTGAATCGCAAATGGAAACACTTAAGATGACTCATAAAATGGCTCCCATAGAAAATCCTATGCGAATCAGGTCAATGCGTAAGTTGATTGCACGATTAAATACAGAAGTCACTAAAAGACAAGCAAAAGCTTAAAATAATTGCAAAATGGAAAAGCGGAATTTAAGAAAAGAAAGAATAGGGATCGTTACTAGTGATAAAATGGACAAGTCTGTTGTGGTTGCTGTTGAACGAAAAGTAAAACATCCAAAATACGGGAAGTTTGTCAAGAAGACATCCAAATTCGTTGCTCATGATGAAAAAAATGATTGTAATATCGGTGATACGGTAAAGATCATGGAGTCACGTCCTTTGAGTAAAATTAAGAATTGGAGATTAGTAGAAATTCTCGAAAGAGCTAAATAACTTGAATAATGATACAAACAGAGTCAAGACTTGCAGTAGCAGATAATTCAGGAGCAAAAGAGGTATTGTGCATCCGAGTATTAGGCGGCACAAAAAGAAGATATGCTTCTATTGGAGATAAAATTGTTGTCACCGTTAAGAGCGCTATGCCAAACGGGCAAGTAAAAAAAGGTACTGTTGCGAAAGCCGTTGTAGTACGAACGAAAAAAGAAATTCGCAGACCTGATGGTTCATATATTCGATTTGATGATAATGCTTGCGTTATCTTAAATCAAACGGGTGAAATGAGAGGTACAAGAATTTTTGGCCCCGTAGCCAGAGAGTTGAGAGATAACAACTTTATGAAAATTGTTTCACTAGCACCAGAAGTGCTTTAAACATTAAGAAATGCAAAAGAAACTACACGTAAAAGTCGGAGACACAGTAAAAGTCATAAGTGGTGAGTCCAAGGGTCAAGAAGGTTCTGTTATTGGAATTGATCGTGATAAGCTGAGAGCAACTGTTGAAGGTTTAAACATGATTAAGAAACATGTTAAACCTAGTGCAAATAATCCTCAAGGAAGCATAGAAGAGAGAGAAGGAACAATCCATATCTCGAATCTGATGTTAATTGTAAATGGGGAAGCCACTAAAACTGGCAAAAAACATGATGATAAAGGTAAGTTAATTAGATATTCAAAGAAATCAGGGGAGGTGATTAAGTAATGAGCTATAAGCCAAGATTAAAAGAAAAATATCATACAGAGATTGTTAAATCTTTGACTGATAAGTTCGGATACAAATCAAGAATGAGTGTTCCGAAACTGAGTAAAATTGTTTTAAGTCAGGGAATGGGAGATGCTGTTGCCGATAAAAAACTAATTGAAAGTGCTGCCGCTGACTTAACTAAAATCGCGGGTCAAAAAGCCATAACTACCAATTCTAAGAAAGACATCTCTAACTTCAAATTGAGGAAAGGAATGCCTATTGGAACTAAAGTTACCTTGAGAGGAGATCGTATGTACGATTTTCTAGACAGATTACTTGCTGTTTCTCTTCCAAGAACGCGTGACTTTAGAGGTATTAACCCAAAAGGATTTGATGGTAGAGGTAATTTCAACCTAGGAATTAAAGAACATATTATTTTTCCGGAAATAGATATAGATAAAGTAAATCGTATACTTGGAATGGACATCACTTTTGTGACTACTGCAGAAAATGATGACGAAGCAAAGGCATTGTTAGATCAATTTGGATTTCCATTTATAAAAAAATAGAAAATGGCAAAAGAATCAATGAAAGCGCGAGAGCGTAAAAGAGAGAGATTAGTAGCTCGATACGAAGCAAAAAGAGCAGAGCTAACTAAAATTTTAAAATCAACAGATGCTTCTGACGAGGTGCAAGATGCAAAATGGGATGCAATGATGAAAATCCAGAAGCTTCCTGCAAACTCATCAAAAATCAGAAAGCACAATAGATGCGGATTGACAGGAAGACCAAGAGGTTACATGCGACAATTTGGTATTTCAAGGGTTACTTTTAGAGAAATGGCTCTTTCTGGTAAAATCCCAGGTGTTAAAAAGGCAAGTTGGTAATTAATAAATAAAGAAAAAGAGATGAATACAGATCCAATAGCTGATTTTTTGACTAGAATAAGAAACGCAAGTTCTGCTGGTTCAAAAATTGTAGAAATTCCAGGTTCAAATGTAAAACGAGCGATGACAGAAATTCTGTTTGATCAAGGTTATATTTTGAATTTTAAATTTGAAGATGATGACAAACAAGGCATCATTAAAATTGCATTAAAGTATAACCAATCAACAAAGGTTCCTGCAATAACTAAAATTCAAAGAGCGTCAAGACCCGGATTAAGAAAATATAATGGTTCCAACGCAATGCCAAGAGTATTAAACGGATTAGGTGTTGCCATCGTATCTACATCAAAAGGTGTGATTACGGGGAAACAAGCTAAAAAAATGAACGTAGGTGGTGAAGTACTTTGCTACGTATATTAAAAATTAGAATAAGATGTCAAGAATTGGAAATGCGCCTGTAACTATCCCTGAAGGAGTTGAAATAACTCAAGCCGGTGGTGTTGTTACTATTAAAGGTAAAAAAGGAGAATTAACTCAAGAAATGGATTCTTGTGTTGAGATGAAAATTGAAGACAATACGGTCACTTTTAATCGTAAAACGAATGCCCCTGAGCACAGAGCTAAACATGGTTTATACCGATCGTTAGTTCAGAATATGGTTGTTGGTGTTTCTGAAGGTTTTAAGAAAGAGTTAGAGGTAATTGGAGTTGGATACAGAGCCGTTGCCAAAGGTCAACTATTAGAGATGGCACTTGGATACTCTCATGCAGTTGTTTTAGAAATTCCATCGGAAATAAAAGTAACCGCATTATCAGAAAAAGGTAAAGCTCCAATCGTAACGTTAGAGTCACATGACAAACAGTTGTTAGGTCAAGTGGCATCGAAAATAAGATCATTAAGAAAACCAGAACCATACAAAGGAAAAGGAATTCGATATGTTGGTGAAAATATTCGTAGAAAAGCTGGTAAAGCAGCAGCTAAGAAATAAAAAATAAACTTAGAGAAATGGCAAATAATAAAGTTCTAAGAAGAGCAAAAATTAAAAGAAGAATCAGAAAGAAAGTATTTGGTACTACTTCTGTTCCGAGATTATCTGTATTTAGAAGCAATAAGCAGATTTATGCACAAATCATTGATGATATAACGGGTACAACGCTTGCGTCATCAGGATCACTTAAAAATGATGATGCTCAAAAGGGAAACAAGACTTCACAAGCTGAAACAGTAGGAAAATTAATAGCTGAAAAAGCAAAAGAATCTGGAGTGGAGAAAGTGGTATTTGACCGAAATGGTTACTTATATCATGGACGAGTTAAATCATTGGCAGAATCAGCTAGAAAAGAAGGATTAAAATTTTAAAAATATGGGAGCACAAATAATGAATCGCGTAAAATCTGCAGATATTGAGCTAAAAGACAAGCTTGTTTCAGTAAACCGTGTAACAAAAGTAACCAAAGGTGGTAGAACATTTAGTTTCTCTGCTATTGTAGTTGTTGGAGATGAAAATGGTGTCGTCGGTCACGGATTAGGTAAAGCGAAAGAAGTTGTTGAAGCAATTACTAAAGGAATTGATGACGCGAAGAAGAACCTTATTAAGGTTCCGATCGCTCGAGGAACTGTACCTCATACCCAAAAAGGGAAGTATGGTGGTGCCAAGGTTTTATTGAAGCCTGCTTCTGACGGTACTGGTGTTATTGCCGGAGGTGCGATGAGAGCAGTTTTAGAGAGTGTTGGTATACATAATGTACTGGCTAAATCTCAAGGATCTTCAAACCCTCACAACGTGGTAAAAGCGACTATTGATGCTCTTTCAAAAATGAGAGATGCTGTAGCAGTGGCAAAACAGAGAGGAGTAGAATTAGATAAAATATTTAACGGTTAACCTTAAATAAAGATGAGTACAATAAAAATAAAACAAACAAGAAGCGCGATCAATCGTCCAGCAAATCAAAAAGCTACGATTCAAGCACTTGGATTCAAAAAATTGAATCAAATTGTAGAAAAAGAGGCTACACCTCAAATTTTAGGTATGATCAGTAAGGTGAAACACCTTATAGAAGTTATTGACAAATAAATTAAGAAGAAATGAGCTTAAATAACCTAACACCTGCGAAAGGATCTGTTAAAAAAGAGAGAAGAATTGCCAGAGGGCAAGGAAGTGGATATGGCGGAACTTCAACTCGTGGACATAAAGGAGCCAAGTCGAGGTCAGGATACAAAACAAAAATTGGTTTTGAAGGTGGGCAAATGCCACTACAGCGTCGTGTTCCTAAATTTGGATTTAAAAACATTAATCGAGTCGATTATAAAGCTGTAAATATTGCGAGCTTAGAAATGTTGGCTAGCGAAAAAGGAATTACAGAGTTTAACCTTGAAGTATTCATGGACAATGGATTAACATCAAGAAATGACTTGGTTAAAATACTAGGTAGAGGAGAGTTAAAATCTAAAATAAACGTAAGTGCAAATGGATTTTCGAAAGCTGCAATAGCTGCAATTGAAGCCCAAGGTGGTGCATGTACAAAAATCTAACTATCTTTGCCAACTTTAAACTATGAAGAGATTTATACAAAATATTAAGAACATTTGGAAAGTTGAGGATTTGAGGAATCGAATCCTATTAACTCTTGGTTTAATTCTAGTTTATAGAATCGGATCTTTCGTTGTCTTGCCAGGAGTGAATTACGAAGCACTTGTGCAGGGTTCTACCGATCAGAATAATACACTTGAAAATCTCTTGTCTCTCTTTTCAGGAGGAGGGTTTACCAATGCTTCAATAATGGCTTTAGGTATCATGCCCTACATTAGTGCATCTATCATCATGCAGTTATTAGGAATGGCTGTCCCTGCTGTTCAAAAAATGCAAAATGAAGGAGAGTCTGGAAGAAAACAAATAAATAATTACACAAGGATGTTGACCATTGCCATTTGTGCGCTTCAAGCTCCGAGTTACTTAAATCTGTATTTGGCAGGTAAGGGAGCCATACCAGCAGATGCAGCTAACTTTTGGTGGATTCAAACCACAATAATACTTATTGCAGGTGCTATGTTTGCTGTGTGGTTGGGAGAAAGAATAACAGAAAAAGGTATTGGGAATGGTATATCATTGCTGATCACCGTAGGTATTCTTTCTAGACTACCAGGATCGTTTTTTGCAGAATTTGGTGCTTCCGTTGGTCAAGGTAACTTAATTAAATTGGTGGTTGAAATGGTAGCGTTTATGGTTGTTGTTCTCGTGACCGTTCTCATTGTTCAGGGAGTGAGAAGGATTCCATTGAATACAGCAAAAAGAGTTGTTGGTGCGAGAGCTGCAAGTGATCAAGGTTCAAGAAATTATCTTCCAATAAAAGTTAATGCAAGTGGTGTAATGCCAATTATATTTGCACAAGCGATTATGACTATTCCTGTAATGCTATTTGCTTCAGCAGATGGAACAGGAAATTGGTTCACTAAAAACCTTGGTGACATTTATGGATTTAGTTACAATCTACTATTAGGCGTTCTCATTATTGTATTTACGTATTTCTATACTGCAATAATGATTAATCCAAGCAAAATAGCTGACGATTTAAAAAAGAGTGGTGGTTTTATACCAGGGGTTCGACCAGGAGAAGAAACTTCTAATCATATTGACAGTGTGGTTTCTAGAATTACTTTCCCAGGATCCTTATTCCTTGCGATTATCGCTATCATACCTGCTATTGCGAAATTGTCTGGTGTCAACGATGGTTTTGCTATGTTCTTTGGAGGAACATCTTTACTCATTATGGTAGGAGTTGTACTTGATACCCTACAACAAATTGAAACCTATCAGCTGAACAGACACATGGATAGTCTTATGGACGGTACACGTGTACGAGGAAGAAGAGGTGCTAACGAATATTCAGGATTTTAGATATGGCAAAACAAGCATCAATAGAACAAGACGGAATCATTGAAGAGTCACTACCAAATGCGACCTTCAGAGTGAAATTAGAAAATGACCATGTAATTTTGGCTCATATATCTGGTAAAATGAGAATGTATTATATAAAAATATTACCTGGAGATAAAGTAAAGGTTGAAATGTCACCTTACGACTTGACAAAGGGTAGAATAACATTTCGTTATAAATAAATTAAGAAGAATAAGAAGTAATGAAAGTAAGAGCATCAGTTAAAAAAAGAAGTGCGGATTGTAAAATCGTTAAACGTAAAGGACGCGTTTATGTGATCAATAAAAAGAATCCAAAATTTAAACAAAGACAAGGTTAATAATAATAGATATGGCACGTATTGCAGGAATAGATTTACCAAAAAATAAAAGAGGTGTTGTTGGATTAACATACATCTTTGGAATCGGTGGAAGTACCTCAAAGAAAATTTTGAAAGAAAATTCAATTGATGAGAACATTAAAGTTCAAGATTGGAATGACGATCAATTAGCAGCAATTAGAAATGCGGTTAATGAAATCAAAACCGAAGGACAATTGCGTTCAGAAGTTCAACTTAATATCAAAAGATTAATGGACATTGGTTGTGTTAGAGGGATTCGCCACAGAGCAGGATTACCTTTGAGAGGTCAAAGAACCAAAAACAACTCTAGAACAAGAAAAGGTAAAAGAAAGACAGTTGCAAATAAGAAAAAAGTAACTAAATAATTAATAGAGCAAAAGTAATGGCAAAAACGAATCAAAAAAAGAAAAAAAATGTCAAGATTGATGCAGTTGGCGAGGCGCACATACAAGCAAGCTTTAACAATATCATCATCTCTTTGACCAATACTTCTGGTCAAGTTATTTCTTGGTCATCTGCCGGTAAAATGGGCTTTAGAGGGTCTAAGAAAAACACTCCTTACGCAGCACAGATTGCAGCGGAAGATTGTTCCAAAGAAGCACATGATTTTGGATTGAGGAAAGTGAAAGTTTATGTTAAAGGACCTGGAGCAGGTAGAGAATCAGCAATAAGAGCGATTCACAATGCAGGTATTGAGGTTACTGAAATTATTGACGTCACTCCCCTACCTCACAACGGATGTCGTCCACCAAAAAGAAGAAGAGTATAAACAACGGGAATATACAATCATCGAAGGAATGCCTTAATTCATGATTACCCAATTAAATTAATAAATATGGCAAGATACACAGGTCCTAAAACGAAAATAGCTAGGCGATTCAAAGATCCAATCTTTGGTCCGGACAAAGCCTTAGAAAAAAAGAATTATGGTCCAGGACAACATGGCCCAACAAAACGCAGAGGTGGAAAGCAATCAGAATATTCAATCCAGCTAGGTGAAAAACAAAAAGCAAAATACACTTACGGTATTTTAGAAAAACAATTTTCTAATATGTTTGAGAAAGCTTCTCGAATGAAAGGCATTACTGGTGAAAACTTGCTTCAATTGTGTGAATCTAGACTAGACAATGTGGTGTTTCGTTTAGGTGTTTCTCCAACAAGGAGAGGTGCAAGACAATTGGTTTCTCACAAACACATTACAGTAAATGGTCAATTGGTGAACATACCATCATATCAATTAAAACCTGGAGATGTTGTTGGAGTTAGAGAAAAATCAAAATCTTTGGAAGCTATCACAGGGTCTTTAGCTGGTAGTGACAAGTCTTTTGAGTGGTTGACTTGGGATCATGCAGAAATGAATGGAACCGTAATGAGTATTCCATCGCGAGAGCTAATCCCAGAAAACATCAAAGAGCAATTAATCGTTGAATTATATTCTAAATAATCTTATAAAACATGGCAATTTTAGATTTTCAAAAACCAGACAAAGTAATAATGAATCAAGCTGATGAATTCAGCGGTGAATTCGAATTCAGACCTTTAGAGCCTGGATACGGTATTACTATTGGTAATTCATTAAGAAGAATTTTGTTATCCTCACTAGAAGGGTTTGCAATTACTTCTATTAAAATTCAAGGTGTTGATCATGAATTTTCTACCATCAAAGGTGTTGTAGAGGATGTGACTGAGATTATTTTGAACTTAAAACAAGTTAGATTTAAGCGTCAAATCGAAGGAACGGATTCAGAAACTGTGAGTTTGACTGTAGCTGGGCAAGACAAATTAACTGGTGGTGACATCGGTAAATTTACAAGTGCTTTCCAAGTTCTGAACCCAGATCACGTGATTTGTAATATGGAATCTTCGGTTAGAATTGAAATGGAGCTAACGATCAATAAAGGTAGAGGATATGCACCAGCTGAAGAGAATAAAGTAACGACGGCTTCTTTTGGAACTGTATTTATTGATTCAATTTTTACACCTATTGTGAATGTTCAATACACTATTGATAACTTCAGGGTTGAACAAAAAACGGATTACGAGAAATTAATCTTCAATATTCAAACCGATGGATCTGTTCATCCAAAAGAAGCATTGAAAGAAGCAGCTACAATTTTGATTCATCATTTCATGTTGTTTTCTGACGAAAGAATTACTCTTGAAAATGATATTAAATCAGAAACTGAGGAGTTTGATGAAACATCTCTTCACATGAGACAACTCCTTAAAACGAAGTTAGTTGATATGGATCTATCTGTTAGGGCATTGAATTGTTTGAAAGCAGCGGATGTAGAAACGTTAGGAGATTTGGTTTCTTATGCAAAAGCAGATTTATTAAAATTCAGAAATTTCGGTAAAAAATCATTGACCGAACTTGAAGATTTAGTTGATAATAAAGGTTTGACATTTGGAATGAATGTTTCCAAATACAAACTTGACAAAGAATAATTATAATGAGACACGGAAAAAAAGTAAATCATCTTAGTAGAAAAAAGGGACACAGAAGAAGTCTTCTTTCTAATATGGCTTGCTCTTTAATTGAGCACAAGAGCATATCTACAACATTAGCTAAAGCAAAAGCTTTAAGAGTTTATGTTGAGCCATTACTTACAAAGTCTAAAACGGATTCTACTCATTCAAGAAGAACAGTTTTCTCTTATCTTCAGAATAAAGATGTGGTATCTGAACTGTTTAGAGACGTTGCTCCTAAAATAGCTACAAGAAATGGTGGATACACAAGAATCATTAGAACTGGTTATAGACTTGGTGACAATGCTGAAATGTGCATGATCGAATTGGTTGACTTCAATGAAGTGTATACTAAAGAAGAAACCAAAAAGACGACAAGAAGATCTCGAAGAGGTGGAAAAAAGTCAGTTGATTCAGCAAGTACAGAAGCTCCAGTAGCAGAAGCAACAGAAGAGACTCCAGTAGCAGAAGCCGTAACGGAAGAAGCTCCAGCAGTAGAAGCAGCAACGGAGGAAGCTCCAGCAGCAGAAGCAGCAACGGAGGAAGTTCCAGCAGTAGAAGCAGCAACGGAGGAAGCTCCAGCAGCAGAAACCAAAGAAGAAGCTCCTGAAGAAAAAAAGGATGATGAAAATCCTAAAAAGGAAGATAAATAATATTGTAATTTCAAAAGAAATTAACAGATGTTGATAAAAAAGGCGATGGTTTCATCGCCTTTTTTTGTGTTTTAATGCTTTGAATTGTAGTAAGTTTCTAATTTTACAAAAAAAATTGAATGTCTGAAAATCAAATTGCAGTCCTTGTTCTTGAAGACGGGACTGTTTTCAAAGGAAAAGCCATAGGTAAAATTGGAACAACTACTGGAGAAATAGCTTTCAATACTGGAATGACTGGCTATCAGGAAGTATTCACCGATCCATCTTATTATGGTCAACTTCTTATTATGAATACCTCTCATATAGGAAATTATGGGATACACCATAAAGAACAGGAATCAGATTCTATTAAAATAGCAGGATTAATTACTAAAAAATTCTCTAACGGATATTCTAGAGCATCTGCGAACGGATCACTTCAAAATTTCATGGAAGAAAATGAGACTGTGGGGATTTCAGATATTGATACCAGGTCTTTGGTAAGACACATTAGAAGTAAAGGCGCAATGAACGCTATCATTTCATCAGAAGTTTTAGATGAAAATGAACTCAAGCAAAAAGTAAAAGAGGTTCCAAAAATGAGTGGCCTTGAATTGTCGTCTAAGGTAAGTACAACTTCTTCTTATGAAGTGAAACCTGAAAATGCTGAATACAAAGTATCCCTTTTGGATTTAGGTGTTAAAAGAAATATTGTTCAATGCCTAGTTGAAAGAGGTTGTCATGTGAAAGTATTTCCTTTAAATTCAAGCAAGGATGATTTAGACAGTTTTAATCCAGATGGTTATATGCTCTCTAATGGACCAGGAGATCCTTCTGCAATGCCTGAAACGGCAAGTTTGGTAAAAGAACTTGTTGGTGGCAACATTCCCATTTTTGGAATATGCTTAGGGCATCAAGTATTAGGAATGAGTCAAGGATTGACAACAGAAAAAATGTTTAATGGGCACCGCGGCATCAATCATCCTATTAAAAATTTGAAAACGGGTAAAGGGGAAATCACCTCGCAAAATCATGGATTTGTGATTTCTAAAGAAAGTGCAGAAAATCATGCTGATATCGAGATTACACATCTTCACATTAACGATAATACTGTAGCTGGAATCAAGTTAAAAAACAAACCTATTTTTTCTGTACAATATCATCCAGAAGCCTCTGCCGGTCCTCACGACTCGAGATACCTTTTCGATGACTTTATAGAAAACATGAAAATCTCAAAAAAATAAAAATGAGCTATATAGATCAAATTTTTGCAAGACAAATCCTTGATTCAAGAGGTAATCCAACTATAGAGGTTGACGTAATCACTGCAAATGGGTATATCGGTAGAGCCGCTGTTCCTTCAGGCGCATCCACAGGAATTCATGAAGCTGTTGAATTGAGAGATGGTGACCATTCTATTTATTTAGGGAAAGGGGTTTTGAAAGCCGTTGAGAATGTAAACACCATTATCAATGATTCCCTCAGAGGAATGGATATTTTTGATCAAAAAGCAATGGATACTGCACTTATTCAATTAGATGGCACTGAAAACAAATCTAATTTAGGAGCCAACGCCATATTAGGGACTTCTCTAGCTGTTGCTAAAGCTGCTGCCGAGGAAGCTCAGCTAAGTCTTTATAGGTACATAGGAGGCGTTGGAACTTGTACCATGCCTGTTCCTATGATGAACATTCTAAATGGAGGATCTCATGCAGATAATCTTATTGATATACAAGAATTTATGGTCATGCCATTTGGTGCCAAATCGTTTTCCGAAGGATTGAGGTGGGGTACTGAAATTTTTCATCACCTCAAAGCTGTGCTTAAATCAAAAGGAATGTCTACAAATGTGGGAGATGAAGGAGGTTTTGCACCCAACTTAGGTTCAAATGAGGAAGCAATTACAGTCGTACTAGAAGCCATAGAAAAAGCTGGATTTAAACCAGGAGAAGATGTGTATGTTGCGCTTGATGCTGCTTCATCTGAGTTTTTCAAAAATGGTAAATATTGTTTTGATTCTACCGGAGAGCAAATGACATCATCAGAAATGGTATCATTTTGGGCTGACTGGTGTAAGAAATACCCCATTGCGTCTATCGAAGATGGATTAGCAGAAGATGATTGGGATGGCTGGAAATTGGCCACAGATCAACTGGGAGATAAGGTACAACTCGTTGGAGATGATTTATTCGTAACCAATACAAAAAGACTCGCTAGAGGAATCAATGAAGGTATCGCCAATTCTATTTTAGTGAAAGTAAACCAAATAGGTACATTATCAGAAACCATAGAGGCCGTGCAAATGGCAACAGCAAATAAATACACTTCTGTGATGAGCCATAGAAGTGGTGAAACTGAAGACAACACGATAGCTGATTTGGCTGTAGCTCTGAATACTGGGCAAATTAAAACGGGTTCTGCTTCCCGTAGTGATCGCATGGCGAAATACAATCAATTGATCAGAATTGAAGAAGAACTGGGTGAGAATGCTTTTTATCCTGGAAAAAAGTTCCGATATTTATAAAAACTATTTCTATGAAGTTCTCCATTTTAATTGTGTTTTCAGTATTTATAGCTGGTTTTTGTCAATCTCAAGACCTCAATAAGTACTTCGGTCAAGCACATTTTGTAACTGAAGACAGCGAACTCATTTCAAATACAGAAAAATATATTCGTCAACAGGATGGAATTTGGATGGTACGTATAGACCCTACAAACGGAAATGTTTTAATTTATACGACCGAGCTTCCGTTTTGGACCGAAGAGGAATTCATCACTCTATTTGGGAAAAATGGAGACAAAGTAGAATGTCCATATATCGGAATAGTACGTAAAGATAAAATCCGTCCTTTTCCTTTCAAGGATTGTGAATGAATCAATTCAATCTTCGTGTTTACGGTTTCATAATCAATAAAAATCAAGAAGTACTTCTATCTGATGAATATCGGTTTGAGTCTTTTTTCACAAAATTTCCGGGTGGTGGTGTAGAATATGGTGAAGGAATAACAAATGCCTTAAATCGGGAATTTATGGAAGAATTAAATGTCGAGATTGAATCATGCAAGCTCATCTATTTTAATGAATATTTTCAAGAATCTGTTTTTATGGAAGGAGTACAAGTTACTTGCTTCTATTATTTAGTAAAGTGCAAAGACATTCAAGATATAGGATCAAAGAGTTATACTATCCCATTTAAAGAAGAAGGAGAAAAACAACGTTGGATAAAAATCAACGAATTACAGGACAAGGATCTAAATTTTAAAACGGACCGAATTGCCTTCAATAAACTTAAAAAGTTTCTTAATTTTTAAATTTATCGGAAACGATTAAGTCTTTTGTTCCGTGTCCCCACGAATAAAAACCCTCACCAGACTTCACTCCGAGCTTTCCTGCAGTAACCATATTAACCAATAAAGGGCACGGTGCATATTTTGGATTTCCAAACCCATCATAAAGTACTTCCATTATAGCCAAACAAACATCTAATCCAATAAAATCAGCAAGTTGCAAAGGTCCCATAGGATGTGCCATTCCCAATTTCATTACCGTATCAATTTCAGAAACACCAGCAACACCCTCATGCAAAGTACATATTGCCTCATTAATCATTGGCATAAGAATTCTATTGGCCACAAATCCAGGATAATCATTTACCTCCACCGGAATTTTATTTAACTTTCTAGAAAGGTCCATTATGCTTTCTGTGACTTCATTCGTTGTTGAATAACCTCTAATGATTTCCACCAATTTCATGACTGGAACAGGGTTCATAAAGTGCATTCCAATTACTTTTTCTGCTCGATTGGTGACAGCAGCGATTTTCGTGATAGAAATAGATGAAGTATTTGTTGCCAAGATCACATTTTCACTAGTAAGCGTATCTAATTCTTGAAATATTTTCAGTTTCAAGTCAATGTTTTCTGTAGCTGCCTCTATTACCAAATCTACTCCACTAACACCATCTTTTAAATTTGATATTCTTGAAATATTATTTAAGGCATTCTCTTTTTCAGTCGTGCTTATTTTTTCCTTAGCCACCTGACGGTCTAAATTTTTTGAAATGGTAGCAAGTCCTTTTTCTAAAGCTTTAGATGAAACATCAATTAGATTTACTTTATAACCACATTGTGCAAATACGTGGGCAATTCCATTTCCCATTGTCCCTGCTCCAATAACTGCAATATTTTTCATTATTCTATTTTTTGACAAATATAAGGAGTTCAAAGATGTAAAAGTATAAATTGTTTCAATTCCAAATCCCTATCTTTGCTTTGAATGCTTAAAGGCCTTACAAAAAGAATATCTAATAGTGATTTTCTAAAGTCGTTGACCGTCTTAATCACAGGAACAATCATCGCGCAGTCAATTGGTTACTTATTGGCACCTGTAATTACGAGAATTTATACACCTCAAGAAATTGGTGAGTTTGCTGTTTTTCAGAGAATTGTTGTTTTAGTAGCTACCATTGCTACGGCAAGATATGAGTTGGCTCTCCCATTACCAAAACAAGATAAAGATGCATTCTATTTGTTTAGATTCTCATTAAAACTTACGGTAATTACAACCCTTGCCACTTCAGTATGTGCTATTATTTATGGAATATTAAACGATTCCAAAATTGAATTTTATTTATTGACGATTGCCGGGGTGACCTCTGTTTTTGCGTTGGCTTTTTTCAATTTAGGAACAAACTGGGCCATTAGGATAAAATCTTTTAAGACCATCTCTTATTCAAAAATGACCAGTTCATTAAGCAATAATGGTTTCCGAGTTCTTTTTGGCCTATTTAATTGGGGTTATACCGGTCTAATTATTTCATTTGTGATTAGCTACGTTGTTGGAGCAACACATTTTATCGCTAATTTTTTCAAATCGAAAAAAGATTCAAAAAACATTTTTGAAGATAAAAAAGACCTTGAAATTGCCAAAACATACAAAAATTTCCCTTTGGCAAGTCTTCCACATGCTCTCAGTGATGTTCTTAGGGATGTACTTGTGGCCTTTATTATAATTGAATTGTTTTCAGAAAGTGTCTTTGGATCTTTTGATCACTCTTTTCGAATGCTGCGCTTACCCATTATGATTATTGGCGCATCCATGTCTCAGGTGTTTTTTAATCGAATATCGGATTACAAAAAAAAGAAAATTGCGATTTATCCATTATTTAAAAAATTACTAATCACATTAAGTCTGTTATCCATTGCGCCATTTACCATTATTTTCTTTTTTGGAGGTGACATTTTTGCTTACACCTTTGGTAATAATTGGTATGAATCAGGAAAGCTTTCCGAGATTATGGCACCCTGGCTCATGATTAACTTTATTGTTTCTCCTCTATCAACCATTCCCTTGGTCTTTAATAAGCAACGGTCATTCTTTTTATTAGGACTATGCGCCTCTTTACTTCAACTATTTGGTTTTTTATATTTACCTCAGATTTTAGAAAGCCAATCAAATCAGCTTTATTCCGTTTTTCAAGTGGTTACTTGGTCCCAGGTAGGAATATCAATTGTGATTTTATTTTACTTGAATGCTATTGTCAAAAAACATGATTATTCACTTTCATAATTTTGATTCACTGATATTACTTTAGAATCAAAACGTCTAAAACCAATTAAACATATTAAAAAGGTAAAGGGTACAATTCCAGCTTGTCTCTCAAAACCAGACTCAGTAAGCATAAATAGGAAAAGTGAAAATAGAATTAAGCCAAATACAAAGGACGATTCACGAAATTTAAAAATAAAAGCAAACGCCGAAACAAATACTCCAAGTAAAATTAATAGAGCAGGAATACCTAGAGCAACACCACTATTTAAAAATTGATTGTGGGAATTGAAATTCTTCTCTGCTATTTCCTTGTATCCCAAAATGAGACTTCTATTTTTTATTGCATGCTTAATATCCCCTGTACCAACACCTAAAATTGGGTTTTCAATGATTAGATCTATAGATAAACTCCAAACTGTTAACCGAATGTTATTACTATCAGACTTGTCCGAACTACTAGTGAAAACACTATTAATCATAACTTTAAACCGAGCCATTGGCTTTTTAGTCACATGATTTATTCCTGCCAAGGAAAGGATAATAAAAAATGACGAAATAAAGGCCAATTTGTATAACCTGAAACGAAACACCAACAAAAACAAAGCAGTACAGATTGAAAATAAAAGACATAAAATTCCAACTTTTGAATAAGTAAAAATTGTTCCAACAGAAAGTAGAAATGTCAAGCAGAAATTCATGATTTTTCTATCGAAATATAACAATTGAAATAAACACCAAATTGCACCAATACACCAATACATGGACTGATAACTACGGTGGAGAAATATACTAAACTCATCTTCAGATTTCAATACATTGTGGTTCAAAAAAAGCATCTTATATGCCATTATAATTAAACATATAACTACTGATAGAGTACCGATTATTGAAAACCAATACATGAATCTAATTAAAGAAACCTTTGAAGTAAACAGAAAAAACAAAGGAAATACCAACATGGATAATTTCATAGATATATCCAGCCATCCTAAGTTTTGATCTACTGAATATGTCAAACCAAACAAATGCAAAAGAAAATATATAACAAACCAAATAGATGGATTATAAATTGATATCCTTTTTTTCACATTTGATATATCCTCTCTTTTAAAAAACAACCCAAACAACATTAATATAATGATTGGCCCGTGTAACACCTGAAGAAAAAAAGTACTCAGAATAAACAATATTATGATTACATCTTGATATGAGTTTTTAAATAACTTGAAGATATAAGTATTCATTATTTCCTAAAATTAATCCAAGGCATGGGAAAAAACTTTTGAGCGAAGAACCAAACTAAAATAAATTGTATCAAAAATGTAAATGAGGTAGCTATTGCTGCTCCTTTTAAACCATAAGAATCAACTAGAAAAATATTCAATATAATATTCATGAGAGCTGACACAATTGTAATTGAACCAATAATAATAGTTTTTTCTGTATAAAAAAGATAATTAACCACCATTTTATACATTCCATTAAACATAAAACCAAAAGCTATAAATGCTACTAAATCTCTACCTAAATAAAACTCTTTATCTAAAACCATAAAAATATAAGGAGTGCCAATGACAAGAAGAATAGTCAATACAAGTAGTGCCAGATAATAGAGATACGTCAATTTTACAATTTCCTTTTTTATTTCATCACCTTTATTTGTCAGTGAATTATAAAACCACGGGACCCAAGCTTGATTAAATGAATTTTGAATTAAGCCAATAATTAGAGCAACCTGAAAAGCCACACTGTATATACCGTTCGCCTCAATATTAATTAAATTCGTGATTACAATTTTATCAGAAAAAACAATAATTGATGCTCCTAATGCATGAGGAATTAGGGGGACTCCAAATCGGAATATATGTTTTGCATGATTGATATTAAATGAAAAGCTTAAATATCCTTTTTTAAGGAATAAAAACAAAATTGGAATAAAGCCAATTGAGGTGGCAAGAAAAATTCCAATTATTCTTCCCTTATAATTCATTCCAAGTGATACAATCAAAAATATCGTTAAACCTATTTCAAATAGAGTTCTTGTCACTCTGTAAATGGCAAAATTCCAAATCTTATTTTCAAGCCTCCATTGAGTCAATATAATTTCAGACAAACCAAAGACCAAACAATACAATCCTGTCAGCCGAATAAAAATTATATCAATCCCTGTTTTGTTTTCAATATAATTTTCGAAAATTAAAAACAAAAAACTAATCAATAAAGAAAGCCCAAACTGAATAGAGCTGCCAGTTTGCACGTACGATTTAATATCCAAATTATTTTTGTAATACTGCCTTGAAAAGGCAGAAACAAAATTGATTCCAATTACTGGCATAACTATGGCTAGGAATCCCGTTAAATTTGATAATATCCCATAATCCTCTGCAGAAAGATAAAATGTTAGAAAAGGCAAGAATAAAAATGGAAGAGCGGAACTCAACAAGTTACTTAAGGTGTATACCAAAATAGATTTGCCCAAATTAGCCTTCATTCGAAATATGGTTTTTCAAAAATGAATTAACATTGTCTTTGTAATTAGCTCTTATATTTTTATTGTTACTATCACGTATAGCATCCTTTTGAAATTTTAATTTCACCAAATCTTGAAGTGACCCATTCATCATTTCAACATTATCGCAATAATTATTATAAATTCCCTTTGGTAATTTTTCTGAATAATATTGATTGGCTTTATCATTAATATTATACAAAATATTTGGCGTTCCAAGAGAAAGAGCTTCTATTGCACAAGAAGAATAAGCGGTTAGATGAAAATCACAGAAGACCATAAGATCATAGATGTTTTTAGTCTCATCAAAATGAGCATTGTCTGGAAAACAAAATTGATTCGTATAAAAATCTATAGATAATCTTCTTCGTTTAAAATAAAAATCAACCATTGGATTCAGCTCTGCGAGCCTAATAAAATCTTTAACTGATTCGACACCTGTTTCACAATCCTGTAATGAAATCACTACACTTGTATTCGTTGATTCAGGAATTAATGAGCTCTTTTGGAGATAATATTCTATTATAAAACTTCCTATGCTAACTGGTGTGAAAAATTTGGACAGTGGGCTACTTTTAAAAAACTCGCAATCTGCATTTCCAAGGGTAAGGAGAAAATCAGGATATTGACATTGTTGAGGAGTATAAAAATAATTATAACCATAATGCTCAGAATTGATAACACCATGCTGTATTTCAATGACTTGAATCCCTAATTCCTTACAGGCTTTAATTAGTCCAAAGTTTGTATAACTCACTGTAAGAAAAACATGTTTTATATCAGGTCTTTTTTTGAAAAATTTATACATCACTTTGTATTGGGCGATGTTTTTTCGAATAGCATAGTTTATGTTTACATTAATATCATTTTCCAAAATAAACGATTTCAAATACTGATCATTCAAAATCGAAATATTACGAAGGAAAATTTTTCGGTATACAAGCTCTTTTAAAAACAAAAAAGACCTAGAAACACAAATGGAGTTTTTGTATTTCTTCGAAGAGAAATGATTAGATGGAAATTTGGCCTCAATAGTTAAGGATGGTTTAAGACTTTTTTGAGTACTTATATAATGAAACAACTTATCATATACTCCATCATCCAAATCTCTCCTTTCAAGAGAATTACTAAAAATCACTGTTTTATATTTAACGAAAAAAAAATGCCATCCAGAAAAAATCTGTTTAAACTGAAACCACATATTAATATCACGGGATTTGGGTTTTTCGCCAGTTTGTAGTGAACTAAATATAAACGGTTTTATCCAAGGATATACCTCAAAATAATTATCCCCATAATTAACCTTTATCTCCTGTGGATTACAATTGGTTTCCAATTCCCGAATTAGGTCAGATATCTTTTTCATATCTGTTGGAATTTGTAACTCTCGTACTAAACAAAAGTATTGACATAAAAAGAATATCTAAAAAAGATATATCCCAAAATATACCAAACTGACCTAATGAATACAACATTATACCGCCGCAGAAGGCTATATTGAATCCGTTTAGGTTGAAAATTATAAAGGCCAAAATGACAATCAAAAGGATTAACCCATGTGTAGACAAATATTCTAATAACGAATTATGAACATGTTTATTATTCACCAGAAATCTTTGTGAATGATTCCCGTATACAGGGTTTTCAAAAATAAAATCAATTGCCTTACCCCATAATTCTCTTCTACCTGCCATTTCAACTTTTCCTATACCTGAAGCTTCAAGTACCTTTGCTCCTTGGGTGTTCTTATTCTCATGGGGTCTTAAACCCATTCGATTAAATTGATTACTCCAAAATGAAAATGTCGATAGAATAACCAACGAGAATAAAATTGAACTAATCAAGAGTGATTTATTCATGTTAATTTTTAAATGTTTCAAATCCCGAAAATGATTGTATAAATACGTCAAAAAATAAAACCCAAAACACACGAGAACCGAAACAACAACTGTTCTTCCAAATGTTAAAATAACCCCTGTCATTAAGAACAAGAAAAGGCCTATCACGTGTCTCGTCTTAAGATTTAAATCAACAAAGTATAAAAGCAAAATGCCTATCAAGCATTTCTGAGCCAAATACGTAGAATTTGCACTTAAACCAAATACTCGTGTTTTATATAAAGAAACATAATTGTTAAAAACATGATGTTTGGGTAACGAAGAAAAAAAAGTATTTACTCCAATTACATACTCAAGTATACCTAAGCACACCTCTACAACAATAAAAATTAGTAAAAAACGATAAATTTTTTGATCTGAAATCATATATGCTGACAGAAAGGTAAGAGGAATTAACAGCAAGGTTCCTCTTTTAATAAAATGTACAAAGTTCGATCCAATGAGCGAGTTCACCCCAATACCAATTAAAAGAACAACTATTAACCAAAAAGACAATAGGTACTGCCTCTTAAAAGGATTTTCATAAAAGGCAGTAATCGCATTCAAAAGTTCATTTCTGTAAAAAAACAAACCTATTGGAATAAAAAGCACATAAATATAAGAACCCGTAAGACAAGTAGTGGGGAGAAATAGAATCAGTGCTATAAGGAATTTAATCATTTTCTATTGATTAAACCCGTTATTCGTTTCCTTAAAATATTTATCTAATGTCGAACTCATTAACCCCTCTCGCTTCAATATTTTTTCAACAAAAAAACGAAAAACACCATCACCCCCATTACAAGGCAAAACCTCATCTACTACTTCTTTAATATATTGTGGCGAACTTTGAGGGCATGCAGAATATCCAGCATGTTGCATGGCAGAATAATCATTTATATCGTCTCCTAAATAAGCTACATCTGACCATTTTAATTTAAGCTGTTTTAAAAAGAAATCCAGTTTGTCAACTTTGTTTTTGATTCCCATAAAAAGATGCTCAACATTTAGTTTTTCTGCACGTCTTTTTACAATTTCTGTTTTTTCTCCCGTAATTATAACAACTGGGATGTTATTTAATTTGCACCATAATACACCTGCAGAATCGTATGTATTAAATTTTTTCCATTCGTTTCCCGTTTGATCATAAAACATACCTCCGTCTGTCCAAACTCCATCAATATCAGTAACAATTACTTTTGGCAACATATTTATTTAATATAACTTGAATCAATAATTTCGCCCTCAGGTATATTTTGATTGGCAACCTTTCCAATTACTTCTGATCGTTCGAACCATTTAAAACCGCTACCTGGAGAAAGCATATGTAGCATCTCTTCAGATATTTTTGTTCCTTTCTCAATATTTACTTTTGAAGCAATTGACCTTTCTAATTTTTCTTTTGCTGAATCCGTACTACTTGAAATATGAATGTCTTCTTCTCCCATTGACTGCTCAATCAACCGTATATCACGTACCATTCTATTTACACCATCTGGCCCTAATGATCCTTTTTGATCCGTGCCCTTCATTCGCCTATCAATTGTAATATGTTTCTCAATCATTTTAGCACCTAGAGCCACAGCTGCAACAGGAGCAGAAATTCCAATTGTATGATCAGAATATCCAATAGTATATTTACTGTAATTATCAATCAAGTATTTAACTGTATTTAAATTGGCATTTTTAGGTCTTGTAGGGTACTCGGAAACACAATGCAAAATTGAAATTTCTTCATGGTATTTGGATAAAATTGACAGTGCATCATCTAACTCCCTCTTTCCAGCCATTCCTGTGGAAATAATGATTGGTATTTTTGTTTCACCTAAAACTTCAAGTAAAGGTATATTAGTCAAGTCTCTACTCGCAACCTTTAAATAATCCGGGGTAAAGAGTTTTAGTAATGAAGTACAACCTGGAGCACACAAAGTTTCAACAAAATCTAAGCCTAATTTTTTAGCATGTTGATAGACTTCAAAGTGTTGTTCATCGGTCATCTCAAGATAACTCCGGTGTTCTCCATATGTCTTACCAAAACTATTTTCATTATTATACAATCTTGCCATTTGCGACCTCGACAATTCCTGAGATAAATCACGTTTTGTTAATTTAACCGCATTCATACCTTCAAGATTTAAATTAAATAGATCTTCTTCAATCGGCCGGGCTACCAAGTCACATATTAATTTTGCTAAATCTACAGACCCATTATGATTTTGACCTATTTCTCCTATAATATATGTTGAACTCATTTAGAATTTTTTTTAATTTCTTCATCCATTGCAGACAAAAGTACATTATTTGAAGATACATAATTAATCATAGATTCTAATTCAATAATATTTTGACAAGCTCCAAACTTTTTATATAAATCTTTTATAATATCAAAATCTTGTTGGGTATCAACAGTTAACCTAATTCCATCATATTTAGGGATTTGCAATGGGAAATCTAACAGTTTAATGTTAAATTCCTTCGGGTTTGAATAAATGTAATTGGTGACGTGCTCTTGATATAGTCTCTCCTTCGTCATCGTATTTACTTTAATTAAAGTATCTAATCTTGTGATTTCACAAAAAAGACCCAAATGACCTAAAATAGTAGGTTTACCGTCAAAATATTTAAAAGAGCAGTAATCCTCCCTATTGTAAAAGCTTAGCAATTTATCAATCAAGTCAATATTTATAAATGGATTATCTGCACAAACACGAATAATTGTATCTATTCTATGTGTTTGTGCACTATTTATAAACCTTTCTAAAACATGTTCCTCACTACCTCGAAAAACTTTAACATCAAGAGAATTAGCAAGATTAGCCAATGCATTATCCTTTGCACTGTCAGTTGTTGCCAAAATAGTTTTATACTTCTTTGAAAGTCGATGAATGATTATTTCTAATATTGATTTATCTTCAAAAAAAGGTAAAATCATTTTATTCGGTAGACGTTTTGAACCGCATCTTGCCTGAACAATAATTGCTATTTCACTCATTCTCGCAATATACATATTAGAATGATAATTCTTGCCACAACTATAAATGTTGCGCGAAGAGAACAGATAATTATGTTGATATTTTAACGTCAGTGAATGAGGGCTATGTTAATTCCAGAGTTTCAATGTAAAGTATAATTCAAATAATGAATTTTTTAATACCAATGTTCAACTTGGTTTACTAGGTTTGATGGTCCATAACACCTATGTTAGTTTCAAGGAATAGCTTTGATTGAGTAATCTTTACTGGAAAAGAGGGGGAAGAAGATATAATTGAAATTTGTGCAATCGAATTAAAGGAAATCAATGATAAAGTTAAACAACTGCATGTTATGATTTGGTTTAGTAGTCTTTTTATCGTCTATTAACTATTCAACTTTTATGCCAAAAAGCAATAATGTACCTAAGAATAAAATATCTTTGAACCAATGAAAAAAGTAAAGATTTCAGTTGTTATACCATGCTTAAATGAAGAAAAGCATATTGATGCCTGCATTCGTTCGATACTAGAAAACGGATACCCCAAAGATTTACTTGAGATTATTGTGGTAGATGGTATGAGTAGTGATGGAACCTTATCCATTTTAAATAAACTGAAAATAGAATATGATCAGCTTAAAATAGTAGAAAATCCAAAAACAATAACCCCGGTGTCTTTAAATCTGGGATTGCATAATGCCTCCTCTCACTATGTATTAATAGCCAGTGCACACAGCTCTTTTGACAAAAATTATATTGAAATTTTAATAAATGCATTGGAAAACACACCGGGTGCTATTGGAGTTGGTGGACCAATGAAGACATTGGTGAAAAATGAAACCAAGATTTCCTGTGCTATTCAAGAAGTATTGCAGCATAGATTTGGTGTTGGTAATTCTATTTTCAGAACGGGAAGCACCAAGAAAATTGAAGTTGATACTGTTCCTTTTGGCCTATACAAAAAAGAGGTTCTCGTTAAAGCTGGTGGATATGATGAAAAACTAGTTCGCAATCATGACATGGAATTATCAAAGAGATTAACAGAAAATGGTGCTAAAATTTATTTGATTCCTGAAACAAGCTGTAATTATTTTGCAAGAGAAACCTATAGAGAATTAAGCTCTAATAACTATAAAAATGGCAAATGGAATTTGCTCACTGTTTTTATCACCCGTAGGTTTTCTTCTCTTAGTGCCAGGCATTTTATACCCATGCTATTTGTGCTTTCACTGACTATACCCTCGTTGCTTTCATTTCTATACTTTCCTTTCATTTATCTCTCTGCACTTTCATTATTACTTTATGTGTTGGGGATTATCTATTTTTCGGCTTGTATAACATCCAATAAAACAACTTTTTTTCATTTGTTTTTTGGGTTTTTAAGCTTACATTTTAGTTATGGATTAGGGTCTTTAATGGGCCTTTTATCAATTCCTTTTGTAAAAAAAGCATGAATAAGCAAGAAACATATCATAATACTATTTCTGATTATCTTGGTGTACATCAAAAAACCATTCAGACCTATTGGAAGGGAAGAGTCGCATTATATACTGCCTTAAAAGCGATGAATATTGGTCAAGGAGATGAAGTAATCTTGCCTGCATTTACCTGTGTTGTTGTCCCTAATGCCATCATTTATTTAGGAGCCACACCCGTATATGTAGATATTGACAAAAATAGTCTTTGTGCTTCTGCCAAAAACATTGAGGACAAATTAAGTCCAAAAACAAAATGCATTTTAATCCAAAACATGCTTGGCTTGTCATTTGAAGTTGATGAAATCATTACTCTTGCATCGTCACGAGGAATCTATACTTTAGAGGATTGCACTCATGGTTTTGGAGGTACTTACAATGGTGTCTTTAATGGGTTAAAAACGGATTGTTCATTTTATTCAACGCAATGGAATAAACCCTTTTCCACCGGGATCGGAGGGATTTTATATGTACAAAATAAAGATCTATTAGGGAAGATTGAAAATATAAATAAGGAACTAAAGACCCCTAGCTTTAAAAATGTACTGAATCTTCGTATTCTGCTTTTTGCAAGAACATATATTCTTAAAAATTGGTCTTATTGGTTTCTTTTAAGACTTTACCGTAGGTTAAGTGCCATTGGATTCGTCGTTGGTTCATCTTCAAAAGAGGAGATTGAAGGAGTTCAGGAGCCGAATAATTACTTTATGGGCTTATCACAAGTTCAGGCCCATAATGGCATAAAAGCCTTGAAGGAATTAAATAAAGTTATTGAAGAAAGAAAAAAAAATGGAATAAAAATAAATGAGTGGATGCAATCCCAAAACAAATGCCATTTGTCTGGTGAACTAATCGGTAATCATTCTTTTCTAAAGTTTCCCGCACTGGTCAAAAACAGAGAATCATTTTTACTCGCTGCAGAAAAAAATAAAATCCCAATGGGAGATTGGTTTACTTCTCCACTTCACCCCGTACAAGACGATTTGAGCCAATGGAAATTAAATGTTTCTGAATTTCCCATTGCTCAAGAAGTTTCTCGACAAATTGTAAATTTACCAACGGATATTAATCATATGGATTCTTTGATGAGATTTCTAGAGAAACATAAAAATGAATTACTTTAATCATGATACCCTTTTCACCCCCGCGTATTGACCAAAAAGTTTTAGATGAAGTAAATGCCGCATTATTAAGTGGTTGGATTACTACTGGACCAAGAACCAAGCTATTTGAAAAAAAAATCACTGAATATTGCGGCTGCAAAACAACCGTTGCTGTGAATTCTTGGACCATGGGAATGGAAGTCTTCTTGAGATGGTGGGGCATCGGTCCCGGTGATGAGGTGATCATTCCTGTATACACCTATTGCGCAAGTGCAAATGTTGTGCTGCACACCGGAGCAAAAGCCGTTATGGTTGATATTAGTGAAGACGACTTTAATATTGCTCTAGATAAAATTGAGAACGCTATTACTTCCAAAACAAAAGTCATTATGCCTGTTGATGTATCAGGATACCCATGTGATTACGATGAGATTTTTGCAATTGCTAAAAAACATCAACAAAGCTTTAATCCTTCCAATGACAAACAAAAACAATTAGGTCGAATATTGATTGCTTCGGATGCTGCTCATAGCTTTGGAGCCGAATACCAAGGCAAACGATCAGGAAGCTTGGCTGATATCACATGTTTTTCATTTCATGCCGTAAAAAACCTCACAACAGCCGAAGGTGGCGCCGTTTGTTTTAATTTACCTGAAGGATTCAATCATGACGAATTGTATAAAGAATTTGTTACCATAACCCTCCATGGACAATCAAAAGATGCTTTGGCAAAAACAAAAAAAGGAGCCTGGAAGTACGATGTTGTCATTCCTGGTTATAAATGCAACATGACTGACATACAAGCTGCCATTGGCTTAGTTGAGTTGGATAGATATGCTGAGAATTTAGAAAGAAGAGAAGCAATCTTTTCTTTATACGATAAAGCCTTTAATGATAAGAATTGGGCTATTCTACCGCCGCATATCAGTAAACATAAAACATCGAGTCATCATCTATACTTACTTCGCATAAAAGACATTACAGAAGAACAACGAGACACCATCATTCAGTATATATTTGACAAGAATGTTTCTGTCAATGTTCATTTTCAACCTTTACCACTACTCACTGCCTATAAAAATTTAAGGTATCGTATAAGTGAATACCCCGTTGCCCACAAGAAATATCAAACGGAAATAACCTTGCCAGTATATTACAATCTTAATGACCATCAGGTAAGCCTGGTGATTGAAGCTGTAATTTCATCCGTTGAAATGGTTTTAAGGAAATAAATAATGAAACGAGCATTTGATATTATTTTTTCCCTTCTGGTATTGGCTTTTTTTCTGCCATTCGGGATTATAATCGCCATTCTTATACTTTCATCTCCTGGAGGTGTTTTCTACAGACAAGAAAGAATAGGTAAAAACGGTATACCGTTTATGCTTTTTAAATTTCGTTCTATGAGAACAAATTCAGATCAATCAGGATCTCTTACTGTTGGAATGAAAGATTCTAGAATCACAAAAATTGGTGTTTTTATTCGAAAATATAAGCTAGATGAGTTTCCACAGTTCATAAATGTCCTTTTTGGAAGCATGAGTGTTGTTGGACCCAGGCCAGAGGTAAAAGAATTTGTTGACCTGTATACAGAAAAGCAAAGAAAGATATTAGAAGTAAAGCCAGGAATTACAGATTATGCATCACTTGAATATTTCAACGAAAATGAGGTTTTAGCTCAATCCGACGATCCGAAAAAAACATATATCGAAGAGGTTATGCCGCATAAGATTATGATCAATCAAAAATATCTTAGCCAGCCTACCTTAAGCCACGATTTAAGTATTATTGCAAAAACCGTCAAACGGATTGTATTCAATTAATCCTATTTTTTTAACTTACAAGAAACTACTCATATTATGAAATATTTATTTTGGTTGACACTTTTTATATCCTTATCCAGCTGTTCAAGAATGAAAAACATCAAGATTTCTCAAATTGAAGATATTTGGTTCGCATACAGCCCAAATCAAGACCTGAATCATGGTTCTGAATTCGAGGGTGAAATTATGCTACAAACATATGACGGAAAGCAATATGAGATGCGAAAAAACGCTAAACTTTCATTCTCATCATATGATTTGAGTAAAAAAGGAACTTCGGGGTCTTATATCATCATTAAAAAGTCGAATTCATTTAATGACGATATGTGCTTTATGACACTTAAATATTCTAACAAAGGAGAAGATTTCGTTAAAGTTGATTCCATTAAAATGAATTTTCAGGGTCCTTTAGGTATAATATATCGTGGAATTGATGGGTCGAGCGGTGAGAATCAAAAAAACAGAGGTACTCCGCTTCTTTTTAGAGATGGAAAGAATGGTGAATCCGGAACCCACGGCACAAATGGAACATCTGTTGAAGATTTTACAGGTCACGTTTGGAAGGATAATACTTATACCTACTTTCATATTCAAGAAAATAATTCCAACGACATTTTTAGATATAAAATGACCAATGGTAACCGTGTTCAATTTAATCTTTCTGGTGGTAGAGGTGGAAGTGGTGGGAATGGTGGAAATGGCGGAAATGGAAAAGACGGTGAAATAAAAGGAGACAAAACCAAAAGACCTGGTGATGCTGGGAATGGTGGTGATGGTGGTGATGCCGGTAACGGTGGGAATGGTGGATCTCTAAAAATATTCCTTCATTCGAATTGCTCTGGAATGCAGAACCAAATTGTCTTTGAAGCTAAAGGAGGGTATTATGGTCTAGCAGGGGCTGCAGGAAATGCAGGTGAACCCGGAACACCGCTTAATGGACAGCAAGCTGCAAAACAAGGATGGAATGGCAGTCCTGGGCAGGTTGGACAAAGTGGTTATGATGGTAACTATACCATATCAATTCAAGATTTTAACATCTCTAACTACCATTAGACCTAATATAGAAGATAACTATAATACCTGCCAAAGTCAAGTTTTTTCTTTGACTAATCGTAACTAACTTAAAGTATATCAATAAAATATACATGTTAGTAAAAACCTATTCAAGCACCCTATTTGGGATCAAATCAACCACCATCACCATTGAAGTTAACCTAGGAAGCGGAGTGAACTTTTATTTAGTTGGTCTTCCTGATAACGCAGTAAAAGAAAGTCATCAAAGAATAAAATCTGCCTTTAAAAACAATGGACTAAAATTTCCTGGTCGAGAAATAACAATCAATATGGCACCCGCCGATATTAAAAAGGAGGGAACTGTATTTGATCTTCCAATTGCAGTTGGCATATTGTCAGTAAGCAAACAGATAAATCATGAGAATTTGAATAAATACCTTATGATAGGAGAGCTATCTTTAGATGGGTCTTTACAATATTGCAAAGGTGTATTACCAAGAGTAATGCAAGCTAAAAAGGAAGGGTTTCAAGGCATTATTGTCCCTCAACAAAATTACCATGAAGCCTGTCTTGTTGAAAATATTGAGATCGTTCCTGCTACAAATATAAAAGATGTTATTCATTTTTTTAATCAAAATAAAAAACCCGAAACGCCACCAATACAACCTAAAATAATTAAACCCAATTCTAATCTTGACTTTAAAGATGTTCAAGGGCAGTATCAGGTCAAAAGAGCTTTTGAGATTTCAGCAGCAGGAGGTCATAATTTAATTCTAATAGGTCCGCCAGGAGCTGGAAAATCAATGATGGCGAAAAGAATGCCTGACATCCTTCCGCCATTAAATATTAATGAGGCATTGGAAACTACTTCGTTGTATAGTGTGTCCCAAAAGGTGAATTTTGAAGGTGATCTCATTCGTCAAAGACCTTTCAGAAAACCTCATCATACCATATCAGATGTTGCCCTTGTTGGTGGTGGAGGCGTTCCTAAACCAGGTGAGATTTCACTGGCACACAATGGGGTTCTTTTT
>ERZ651776.324-NODE-324-length-69760-cov-9.435142_pt1 | contig 69760 bp, 62 predicted proteins | sample MGYA00514761_ERZ651776 | MGnify/ENA metagenome assembly ERZ651776
ACATTAATACTTGAATATAACTGGTTCTCAGAGGTTAAATGAAAAAAAATAGTAAAGATAACTATCAGGTGCTGGCTCGCAAGTACCGACCAGCCACTTTCTCTGATTTAATCGGACAAGACACTATGGTCAGAACGTTAACAAACGCTTTTGAGGCCAACCGAATAGCGCAAGCCTTTATATTAACTGGTATACGAGGAACAGGAAAAACCTCAACAGCTAGAATTATTTCAAAAGGAGTAAATTGTATCGGTGAAGACGGTAATGGTTCTTCGACAACAGAACCATGTGGGAAATGTGAGCATTGTGAATCAATTTCAAATGGCCGTCATGTGGATGTTTTTGAAATGGATGCTGCTTCTAAAACTGGTGTAGCAGATGTTAGAGAAATTATAGAATCTGTGCAATATAGAGCTACTTCAGCACGATTCAAAATTTACATAATCGACGAAGTGCATATGCTGAGTAATTCTGCATTTAATGCGTTATTAAAAACTTTGGAAGAACCTCCTAAACATGTAATTTTTATTTTTGCTACAACCGAAATTCAAAAAATACCAGTAACAGTCTTATCTAGGTGTCAGCGATTTGATCTTAAAAGAATCGAACCAGAGACAATGATTGAGTATCTAAGTAACGTTGCAGCTCAAGAAAGTGTAGAAATCTCTAAAGATGCCTTAGCACTTATTACCCGCGCAGCAGAAGGATCCGTGCGAGATTCAATAAGTTTATTAGATCAATCAATTTCCAATTCAGTAGATAAAATTAACGCTAAAGATATACGAGATATGTTAGGGCTCTCTGATCGAGGTAGAATACTAGATTTATTTAATTTAATAGTTTCGGGTAGTACTGTAGGAGCGCTTAATGAGCTTTCATCTTTATATTCGGACGGTGGAGAACCAGAATCAATACTTCGTGATTTAGCAGAGGTCAGTCACTGGGTTAGTCTTATAAAGATTACTCCAGAGGCCGCTGAAGACCCGACAGTTTCTCCGGATGAGCGTAGTCGTGGAAAAACTATAGCTAATAGATTAAACATAAGATCACTATCCAGGATGTGGCAAATGTTATTGGTAGCTCTTGATGAAATCCGTATAGCTCCTAACTCAATGATGGCAGCGGAAATGACTATAATAAGGCTTACACATGTCTCAGAACTTCCTTCGCCAGAAGAGTTAATAAAAAAAATTCAAAATGGTTCAATACAAGGTAACAAAACTAATATCCCGATTCAGGATAGTACAACTAATAACAAAATTCAGGGTAGTATAAGTGACAACGTAAGTAAGGCTATTTCTCACCCTGTGGTGTATAAATCAGTTTCGCATTCTACACAAAACCTTGCCGAGGATCGTAACTTTAACCCCGAACACATATATTCCTTCCGCGACGTAATAGAACTCATAAAGTTAAATCGAGACATTCAACTTCTAGTTGAAGTAGAGACCTGTCTTAGACTGACAAGCTTTTCCTCAGGTCGCATAGAGTTTGTCCCTACAAATGATGCCCCAGCAAACCTTGCTCAAAAGCTAGGTACAAAACTTACGCAATGGTCTGGAATTCGTTGGGCAGTTTCAGTAGTCAACGAAGGTGGTGAAAGTACTATTGCTGAGATGAAATTAGAAGAAAGTAATAAACTGAACGCATTAGCGAAAGAACACAAAATGGTACAAACTGCTTTTTTAGTTTTTCCAAATGCAAAAATTACAAATATTAGGTCGACAGAATCAATGGCACAGGAAGCAGCTATAGAAGCACTTCCAGAAGTCACCGAAGAATGGGACCCTTTTGAAGATGATTAGGAAACAATATGTTTAAAGGATTAAGCGGCCTTGGCGATATGGCTAAAGTTATGAAGCAAGCTCAAGAAATGCAAAGCAAGATGTCAGAAGTTCAGAAACAATTGAATGAGGTTTTTGTGACTGGTGAAAGTGGTGCTGGTTTAGTAAAGGTTACAGCTACTGCAAAAGGTAATTTAACTAGCTTAGAGATCGACCCTTCGATATTCAATCCTTCGGAAAAAGAGGTCGTTGAAGATTTAATAATTGCGGCGATAAAAGATGTTCAAGAAAAAGCTACTCTGAAAAGTCAGCAAGAAATAGAGAAAATTACTAGAGAAATGGGGTTGCCAGAAAATTTTAAACTCCCTCTATAAAGTAACATCTAGAATGATTTAGAGCACCTCTATATCTAATTAGAAAGCAAATTTATTGGATAGTAAAACAAATAAGATTGAAGAGTTAATAGCTTTAATGGCAAAGTTGCCGGGACTAGGCCCCCGATCAGCAAGACGAGCAGTTCTCAGGATGATTAAAAAGAAAGAAATTATTATGAAACCGCTAGGGGATATGATTCAGGAGGTTTCATCTCTAGCTCAAGAATGTTTAGTTTGCGGCAATATAAGCAACGATGAGACTTGTATTATCTGTACTTCCGATGTGCGGGTCACAGGAGAAATCTGTGTTGTCGAGGATGTTGCGGATCTATGGGCTATGGAAAGAACTCAAGTATTTAAAGGAAAATACCATGTGCTTGGTGGTACGTTAAGTGCCCTTGATGGAGTTGGACCAGAAGAGTTAAAGATTCCTAGATTAATTCAGCGCGTTTTATCAGAAAATGTAACTGAGGTAATATTAGCGTTAAATTCTACAATGGATGGCCAAACGACCTCTCACTACATCGCAGACCAATTAGAGCTTCATTCAATCAAGGTTTCATCTCTAGCTCAAGGGGTTCCAATTGGAGGTGAGCTTGATTACCTGGATGAAGGTACAATATCAGCTGCGCTCAGAGCTCGCATAAATGTAACCTGAAATTATCTATACATAAGGCATTAACTTCATCAGCATTTTAAACAACAAAGTATAATTCTTTCAAAAGACCTTTATATGAATTTAAAAACACTATAGAGGATTTGTCATAAATTTTAACATTTAGTGGATTAATAGTGAAATATATACCAAACCAACTAACTGGCGGTAGTGAACATGTGGATGATCCCAGCGTTCTTACTATATCAAAACCAGAAATAAAGCGCCCGCCATTATACAAAATTCTTTTATTAAATGATGACTTTACTCCTATGGAATTTGTAATTGTCGTCTTAAGTAAATTTTTTGGCCTTAATCATTCAGAGTCTGTTGAAATTATGTTAACAGTGCATAAAAAAGGTGTTGCAGTTATTGGAGTATTTGCATTTGAAATTGCAGAAACTAAAGTTACTCAAGTAATGGCATTTGCAAGAGCCAATCAACACCCACTTCAATGCACTATGGAAAAAGAATAGAATTGAAATCAAGCCCAAAAACAACACAATCGCGCCTAGCTTTTGCCTTAGAACGTGGGCACATTGAATCGCTAAAAGATAAACAACTATTACTTTTAAATCCGCCAACTAACATAAATTTATCTCTATTTTCTAAGTCGCACACCAAGGTTCAGCAAAGTTTTTTTCCAGCGTATACAAAACTAGTAGAACGAGGTTTATCAGTTTCGCCGGTTTTCAGTGAAAAAGGTTTATCAGAAGTCTGTATTGTTTATTGCACTAGATCAAAAATGGGTACTCTTAATTTAATCTATCAAGCAATAAAACTGCTAAAACCCAGTGGTTTATTAATAATTGATGGTATGAAAACAACCGGTATCGAGAGTGTATTAAAAGAACTACTGATTCCTTTCAACGAAGTAAGGAATATCTCAAAGTATCACGGGAAATTAATTTGGTTTCATAAGCCAACAATGGAACCCAATATCGAAAAATGGGCACTAATACCTAATAGTTTAGAGGGAGGGTATATAACTTTTCCTGGCATTTTTTCGTCAAAGAGGATTGACCAAGGGTCACTATTACTGGCTCAATCTATACCCTTGTTATCAGGAAAAATCGCAGACTTCGGTTCTGGATGGGGTTTTTTATCAAATCAGGTTTTAAAAAGCCCCGCCGTTTCAAGTATTGACTTAATAGAAGCCGATTATAGTTCAGTGATGGCATCAAAGAAAAATATACAGGATCATAGAGCAAATTTTATTTGGGCCGACGTAAATAACTTTACTGGAGGCCCCTATGATACTATTATTAGTAATCCACCTTTTCACATTTCTAGAAATGCAAATCCGGAGTTAGGTATTAGTTTTATTAAAGCCGCAAAACTATTACTCAAACCCAGTGGAAGCTTGTGGATTGTGGCTAACAAAGGGCTACCTTATGAAAGTACTATGAAAGAGTCTTTTAAGGAGGCAGAAGAAATTATTTCAAGAGGTGGATTCAAAGTACTATTGGGTGTAAAACCATCAAGAATCTGTAAATAAACCTTACTTTCATACTTTTGATACCTAAGGAGAATATAATATGTCTTTCTCAATTTCTGGAAAAACTGCAATTATTACAGGCGCTGCAAACGGTATAGGTTTAGCAATATCCAGGCATTTCGTGGAGCAAGGAGCCAATGTAGTGATGGCGGATAGAGACGAAGAGCATCTTAAGGAGGAATTAAAATATTTAAGATCAAAAGATGGTGTTGCAAAATCTTTTGTTTGTGATCTACGTGAAAAACTCAGTCATGCAAATTTACTATCTGCAACGATTGACACCTTTAAAACAGTAGACATATTGATCAACGCAGCCAGGCAAGTAACGCCTATGGACCCTATTAATTACGAGGATGACAGCATAGAAAGGATGCTGGAGCAGAATCTTCTGTCCAGCTTGAGACTTACCCAACTAGTCTCAAAGAGAATGATAGCTCAGGGAAAAAATTCTCAAGTCTCGGGCTCAATATTAAATCTGTCATCGATAGCTTCACAACGAACACGTCCAGGCTTAATGGGCTATTCAATTTCCACTGCAGCCCTAGATCAAATGACAAGGACTATGGCCATAGCTCTCGCCCCATACAGTATCAGAGTTAATTCTATATCATTTGGCTCCGTAATGAGTGAAAGTCTAAAGAACTCGTTAAATAAAGACCCAAACCTTAGAGATGAAATCATAAGAAACACACCTCTGGGACGAATTGCTTCCGCAGAGGAAGTAGCGCAAGCTGCTCAATTTTTGTGCTCAGAAGCTTCTACTTTTGTTACAGGGGAGATAATGACTATTGACGGTGGAAGGTCTCTTTTAGACCCTGTCCAAATTGCTGCACACTAAGTTGTCTAATTTTTCTCATCACTATCCGAAGTTTTAAACAAACTTTCTGCATCCATAATAGGTTCCTCAGTGTCCTGATTTGATTCTTCCGTTACCGTAAAAACTTCAGGATTAGCGACAGTTTCTGGTTTCTCCGTTTCACCCTTTCCAACTTCAAGTGATTGAGACGTACTAACAAGTTTACGGCTTGTATCATCTGAACTCGATTCCCCTTCTAGAATTTTCTTTGCATTAGCTTTCTGAACAGCAGCATCTAACTCCAATTGTTTGCATAGTCCTAACGCAACAGGGTCAATGGGTTGAATATTTTGAATATTCCAATGAGATCTTTCTCTAATAGCACTAATTGTAGGCTTAGTAGTTCCCACTAACTTAGAAATTTGTCCATCTGTAAGTTCTGGATGAAATTTAACTAACCACAAGATAGAAGCCGGCCTGTCTTGTCGTTTTGATAACGGTGTATAGCGAGGGCCTCGCCTTTTTTCCTCACCTTCGGCTGCGGCATAATACTTTAGTTGAAGTTTATAGCTTTTATCATTTATACCTTTATCTATCTCACTTTGTGTTAACTGGTTATTGGTTATAGGATCAAAACCCTTCACCCCAGAGGCAACATCACCATCTGCCACTCCTTGAACCTCAAGTTCATGTAAGCCACAAAAATTTGCTATCTGAGAAAAGGTAAGGACCGTATTATCAATTAACCAGACAGCGGTTGCCTTTGCCATTATAGGTTTTGTCATTCTCATTACTCCTTTTCAATACAGCTTTCCCTTAGCCCTATCTATGAGGCTGTCCCGACCGGAACAAATACGAGATCAAGGAAGAATTTAACGGATCTATAATGCCGTATACTGTAAAGGGAAAGAGTAAAAAATATAAAAAGTGAGATTCTAAGTTATAACTTAAATTCAAAATAAAAAATTAGTCTGAATTTTTTACAACTCCAGGAAGATTCAAAGTATTTTTATCCAATGGTCTTTTAATTCGAGAAAACAACTTTATTGGTCCTTTTAAAACCTCATAGGTTGACGATTTTTTTTTTATTCTTGCTTTTAAGTTTTCAAATTGCATAATATTTTGAATTCTTCTGTCAAGGAACTCCCAAGTAGAAGTATTACCCTCACTATCATCACCAAGCCAAAATAAAATAACAGAGCTATAAACACCTGACAATGTTGCACGCTTCGTATAGAAATTATAATCCTCCGAATTGTCCCCTAAAACAGTCCAAATCTTATCTGCAGTGCCCCAGATAAGCTTACTTCCATCTAAAAAATTTTGAGGTAACGCAAAAAAAGACATGCACAACCTCACCGACTCTTTATCTCCCGCAATTACATTCAATCTACACTTAAGTGCAAAAGAAATTTTCTCTCTCATTTTCAAGTTTGACAGATCTTCACTTTCCAAGGCTTTAATCATATCGCGATCTCCCATTCGATGAAATGCAACTGCGACATCTAAGACCCCTCTTGGAAATAATGTTTTTAAAGTTCTAAATTCTAAATCTAAATCTATGCACGCTTCCTTTAACGAATCATTTGACCACCCTCTAAAAATGGCATGGGACGCTACAGCGTTTATAAATTTCTCTTTTAGTGCCTGATCCATACTAAAAGTATACCTATATACTGTAGACAAGCCAATGCCCGTTTGCTATAGAGCCGTTAAATACTTAATCCATTAACCTCAAATACAGAAAGGTGGTGACACCACATGCAGGTTAGCGTTAGAGACAACAATGTCGATCAAGCTCTTAGAGCCCTTAAGAAAAAACTTCAACGCGAAGGTGTTTTTCGTGAAATGAAGATAAAACAGCATTACGAGAAACCTTCAGAAAAGAAAGCTCGCGAGAAAGCTGAAGCTATCCGCCGTGGACGTAAATTAGCAAGAAAAGCTAAAGAGCGTGACGGTACATTATAAGTGTTACTAAAAATGTATTTAAAAAAACCCCTTTAGATCATTCTACTGGGGTTTTTTTATTCTAAAAAATTTAATTAGCCATTTACAATTGCTAAAATTACTAAAGAAACAAGTATTAATACTACACTGTAAATAGTGAATTTAACAAATCCTGCAAAAGTTTTTTCATGATCTTTGACATCCATGGAACCGTGCTCGTGTTCTGCCATTATTTAAACTCCTAGATTACTATTTTTGATCTCAACCTACTTTAATTATTTTGTTTCTATTACACAAGAGATAGCTCAAAGTGGCGTAGTTTTATTACAATATTATCTTACTTTTATACTCATAGGCGCCGTCAATTCTTATTGTCCGTGTTATCTGGTCCGCAGAGTAAAGGTAGTTTAGGTGGGCAATTGTCTCACCTAACGCTAGCCCATATTCGCTCTCATCTATTTCTCGCTTAAAAAGTGGTAAAAAGCATTCATGCGCGGTATGTGGTATTTCCAAATGTGAAAGTAACCTCTTAAGTGCACCAACATGGTTTTCAATAAGTTGTTCTAAACGAAGCGGGAGACCACGAAACGGTAGCTTATGTCCAGGCAAAACAAGCTGGCTACTCGAAGCATACTTTTTGAATCTTTTACACGCCTCCAACCATTCGAAAACAGGATTTGCACCTGGTTCAGTAGCATAAACGCCAAGATTAGGCGAAATTGAAGGTAGTAGTTGATCTCCACCTAATACTATATCTCCAGCCCACAGGGTCGCATGCTCAGCAGCATGGCCATTGCCCATTCGTATAATCCAATCTCGTCCGCCCAAGGTGATGCTCTCACCCTCCTGAACTCTAGTATACCCCTGGGGCATTGGGGAGACAACGTCACAGAAATTAAAGGGACGCTCTTTTTTCTTTTTTTCATAGAGGGACTCAATTACACCTGCCCTTTTATAAAATAATAATGTTTCTGGAGTAGCTTTTGATTGCTCATCCAAGACTAGCATCCTAGCCGTAAGCCAGGAGGTTCGAGTAGTGATCAACTCAACCCCAAAATTTGTTTGAAACCAACCTGCCAACCCTATGTGGTCAGGGTGATAATGAGTAACAAACAATTTCTTTACTGGCTTCCCTGCCAACGGCCCTTGGAGTAATTCATGCCAAACGTCTCTAGTTTTTTTTGTATCGAAACCAGTATCTATCAAGGTCCAACTATCACCGTCATCCAATGCATAAGTATTAACATGGTCCAGACGCAAAGGAAGAGGTAACCTCATCCACAATATACCGGGTCTTACTTCTATTGCCTCTCCTTGATCCGGTGGAATCTCATGTGGGTAATGAATAGTACCTGTCAACGTGCCAACTCCTCTTCAGTCAGAGCAAATATATCCTCTGAACCTCGACGTATAGATAATGAAAGACCATGATATTCCGGAAGGAGTCTTGAAAAATAAACATCTGCAAGTTTCATTCGAAAATCTTCGTCTTCCTCTGAAGAACTAGCCTTTAAATGATAATATCCGCCCAAAACTCTTGCAAAAAATCGTAAATAATTCACAGCACCAGAAAAACGGTCATTCATATTTTGATTTAAAATCCATTTAGTTGTTTCTCTTAAATCTTGCGTTGCTTTCTCAAGAGCTGCGACCATCTCTTTATATTCAAAGTCTAAAGAAGCAGTAAAGTTTTCTATCTCTTTAATCATGGTGAAAGCTACCTCTCCTCCATCCTTCAATTTCCTAGATACAAGATCCATTGCCTGAATTCCATTTGTTCCCTCATAGATCGCAGTAACTCTTACATCCCTTAAAAACTGTGATGCGCCTGTCTCTTCTATGAAACCCATGCCACCATGGACTTGAATACCTGTTTGAGAAACTTCTATACCAATATCTGTTCCAAAAGCCTTTGCAATTGGGGTTAAAAAGGCAGCCTGTGATATCCAATTCTTTGACGCCGTCGCATTTCCCATATCAATAGCAAAGGCACAAGCAGCTCCTATTGCACGTGCAGCAAAAACATCTGCTTTCATCTCTGCTAACATCCTTCTAACATCAGCATGGCCAATTATAGTTTTACCTCTTCCTAATGTTTGACCTTGAACGCGCTCCATTGAAAAACTTAAGGCTTTTTGATAGGCAGCTTCAGCAACAGCTATACCTTGCCCACCCACACCAAGACGAGCGTTGTTCATCATGGTAAACATCGAAGCCATTCCCTGATTAGGCTCTCCCACAATCCACCCAAGAGCACTCTCATATTGCATTACTGCGGTCGGAGAACCATGAAGTCCCAACTTATGTTCTAAAGAGACAACTTTTAAAGAGTTAGCTACTCCTGGGTTTCCTAAATTATCAGGTATTAATTTAGGTACCATAAATAAACTGATACCTTTAGTACCTTCTGGACTACCAGGAAGACGGGCTAATACCAAATGACAAACATTTTCTGTAAAATCATTATCTGCCCAGCTTATATATATCTTCTGTCCAGAAACTGAGTAACTTCCATCATCATTGGGAACCGCTACACTTTTTAGTGCGCCAACGTCCGATCCAGCGTGTGGTTCAGTTAAGTTCATTGTTCCTGACCATTCTCCTGATATTAGTTTTGGAAGATATAATTTTTTTAAATCTTCACTTGCATGATGTTCTAGAGCTTCAATCTGCCCTTGCGTCATCACTGGATTAAGTTGTAGCGACAAGCAGGCTCCACCCATCATTTCATTAACAGCGTGCATTAAAGATTGGGGTAATCCCATGCCTCCATATTCAGAGCTGGCAGCCATACCAATCCAACCATTGTCAGCAATAGATTGATAAGCTTCTCCAAAACCTGGTGGAGTCCGAACTACGCCATTCTCTAAAAAAGCTGGGTTAGTGTCTCCTACTCTTTGTAAAGGGGCTAACACTTCAGTCGAAATTTTACCCGCCTCTTCAAGAATTGCAGCAACCAAGTCCGTACTAACTTCAGAAAACCTATCTTCTTGCGTTAACTGTTTAAAATTAACAATTTTATTAAAAATAAATAAATAATCAGCCACCGGTGCACTATACGGCATGTGTACTTACTCCTCAGTCCTTAAAGTTTTTAAAAATTCTCTATACCTAGCTAATAAATATTGTATAGGAATACAATCTAAGCTGGGTTATTTAAATAGTAGTCACTCACAAGTACACTTAAAGGTCAAACATTGATAACAAAAAACCTTAAAATAGACGAAACTTTTTTAGCTGGTAAGCTTTTAAGAGACGGTAAATTAGTAGCCTTTCCTACCGAAACTGTCTACGGTTTGGGTGCGAGAGCAGACTCTGATAACTCTATTAAGCGTATCTTTGACGTTAAAGGGAGACCGTCATTTAATCCACTAATAGTACATGTTTCAAGCATCAGAATGGCAAAAGACATAGCAATTTTTGAAAAACAAACATTAAAGCTTATAGACAAACTGTGGCCTGGTCCTATAACTTTTGTAGTACCATTGAAGAATGGTCACAATATATCAAAGTTTGTAACAGCAGGCTTAGATAGTGTTGCCATTAGATTTCCGAAATCTACAATAGCACAAAAAATCTTATTGAGTGCAGGTGTTCCAATAGCTGCTCCCTCAGCAAATTTATCAGGAAGAATTAGTCCAACCTCTGCTAATGAGGTCTTTGAAGATCTAGGTGGAAAGATAAATGCCATATTAGACGGGGGGCCATGTGAAGTTGGCGTTGAATCTACTATTATAAAAACAGACCCTATCACTCTTCTAAGACCAGGAGGAATCTCACCAGAGGACATTAAGCATATTACGGGAACTGAGGTTTTCTTATCGCATGACGATGCGTCGATAATAGCTCCAGGGCAACTTAAATCTCATTATGCTCCAAGAGCTCCTGTAAGGTTAAACGTCCACAATCCAGAGCCTAATGAAGTGTTGCTTGGTTTTGGTAATGTAGGAAATGCCACACTTAATTTATCTCCTTCTGCTAACTTATCTGAGGCAGCAAAAAATCTATTCTATATGCTTAGAAAACTCGATCATGCTCTATCTAAAGATGATTTTTTAGTTATAGCTGTTTCTCCAATACCTAAAATAGGGATTGGTCTTGCAATAAATGATCGTCTTAAAAGGGCTTCAGCACCAAGATATTAAGCTCTACCAACACTAGATGACAATCGAAGTGGGTCAACCCCCATTAATTTCAACGCTTCAAGCCATTTATTATTGGTATCAGAGCTAAATACTAAATCAGGGTCAGCATCACACACAAGCCAACCGTTTAAACTTATTTCATCTTCTATTTGACCAGGACCCCACCCTGAATAACCTAGCATCAATATACCACTTTTTGGGCCCTCACGCTTTGCTAGCTCCTCCAAAACTTCAAATGAGGCTGTCATCCCAAAATTAGAACCAATTTTCAAAGTCTCATCACCCAAACTATACTCTGATGAATGAAGCACAAAACCTCTACCAGATTCTACTGGCCCACCTATACTTACGGAGACATCAGGTGTCAGACTGTCAGTCTCAATCTTAAGTTGTTTAAGTAAGTCTCGAAATTTATAATCTCTCGAAGGTTTATTTATTGTTAACCCCATTGCCCCACTGTCTGAATGTGAGCATACAAAGATAACAGCTGAACTGAACCTTGGGTCCTTCATATCAGGCATCGCTATTAATAATTTTCCAGATAAGTCCATAATCACTTTTATTCAAATTTTCATAAAAAATAAAGGTTAAATGCTATAATAGAATGTTTAAATTGAGCTAATTTGTTAGAATGATTTCTTCCTCAAGAAAACATGTAATAAAACCGCTATCAGCCAACTCAAAGCAAGTAGTAAACAAACGCTTAACATAAATATTGAAAAAGCATGAAAGATACCAGAAGATTGACTTATGAATGGTATAAATCTCTGATATAATTCTGGTAAACTACCATTATATAAATAAGCCCCTAAATTTGTACTAAACGATATCATTACCAATAAACTTAATATGCCTATTGTAATTCGCAACGCTTGACCTTTTTTTTGTAAACTTAATGACCGTCTAAAAGCAACAACTTGTTTTTGAATATCAGATTGAACAGCAATTAAACTAGGTACAATCAAAAGGACTAAAAGAAGTCCAAAGCCTAAGCCATAAGTTAGGGTTATAACGGTTGGCCTTAAGAATTGCGCATGTCTAGATGTTTCGAATAGTAATGGAGCTAGACCAAGTATCGTTGTCAGAGATGTAAGAATAACAGGTCTGAGTCTATCACAAGTTCCGTCTATAATTGCCGGAATTAAACCACGGTCCTCTGCGTACTCATCAATTGTAGTAACGAGAACAATACTATCATTTATTATGATACCTGTCATGCCTATTAAACCAATAATTGAAAACATCGACATAGGAACATCCCATGTATTATGGCCATAGATCGTTCCAACCAAACCAAAAGGAATAATTAGCATAATCACCAGAGGTCGAGCCCAACTTGAGAAAACCCAACATAACGTCAGGAAAATGCCAACCATGGATATAATAGTTGCAAACTGCGCATCTGCTAAAAAGTCACTTTCCTGTTTTGCCAGTCCAGAAAATTCAGACGATACCCCAAAATCTTGTTCTATTTTTGGGAGTATTTCTATTCGCAATTGTTTTTCAATTTCTTCTATCGCATCAACATTATCTTCATCAATCTCTCCTGTTACTGAAATAAGTTGAATTCCATTTTCTCTTTTAACACTTGAAAAGCCAATCTTTGAGATTACTGTAACTATATCTGATAGCGGGACATATTCACCCCCCTGAGCTCTCAGAAACGTACTTTCAAGAAAGCTTGAAGTGAGTTCGTTCGCGGGTATAATTACTTTAATTTTAGCAGAACGAACACCATCAGGGTATGTTACTGCTTCAATGCCATTTAGACGATCTCTTAAAACTTGACCTAGATCACCTATAGAGAACCCTAAAGCTTGCCCCTGTGGCGTCAAATCTAGAATAAGTTCTTCTTTATCATAGGACAGACTATCTTCCACTCCAGACACTTCAGGATATTTTAAAAGTGCCCCTTTTAGACTTTCTGCAGATTTCTTTAATACTTCAGAGTTTGCCCCATAAAATCGTATATCCAAAGAATCTGACCCGGGCCCAGAAGCCCAGTTTCTAAAACTTAACACCTCTAACATTGGATGCCGGCGAACAGCATCTTGAAGGTCAGCTATAAATTTATAGGAGCTATAAGGTCTTAGGTCTGCATCAATTAACTCAATTGAAAGTGCGCCAAGTAAATCAATATCTTTCGCTTCTTGCCCTGAAATTCTTCGAGAATTACCACCTACTTGATAGAGAACATACTCTATAGGGCTTTTACCAAACTCTTTTTCATATTTTAAAGCAACTTCACTAGTTGCCCTTTGCATCTCTTCTGCCATTTCTAAAGTATCTGATCTTTTTGCGCTAGCGAGCATCGCAAAATTACCTGATATTGATCCCTGTTCTGGTGAATTAAAGAAACGCCATTTCACCTCTCCACTGACTAAAAGGACCGCTTGACCACATAAAATAACTAATGCGCCAGCTATAACTGGATATCTAAACCTTATAATTAGAGTCATTAGTTTGCGAAATACATTTTCCTTTAAAAATTCAAAGCCTTTATTAATTGTTCGACTTGGGAAGTCATACCATCTCTCTTTGGACGCAGACTTTAACGCGTGCGCCATATGATGAGGTAAGATCAAAAAGCATTCAACAAAAGATACAAGTAAGACTACTACGACCGTATATGGGATGTCAGCAATTAGACTGCCAAACCTACCTCCAATAGCAACTAAACCAAAAAAGGCAATTATTGTGGTTATAGTTGCACAAAAAACTGGTGATGCCATTCTCTTTGCAGCATTTTCTGCAGCAGTAGTTGGATCCTCTCCTAACTTTTTAAATCTAAAGTCTGCATGCTCCCCCACCACGATCGCATCATCAACAACAATGCCTAAAGTAATTATTAATGCAAATAAAGAAATCATGTTAAAAGTTAAGCCAGCAGCATACATCAGTGCTACCGCACCAGCCATCGCCACTGGAACGCCAGCTGCCACCCAAATCGCTGTTCTAGCATTTAGAAACAAAAACAGTAAAAGAACTACTAAACCTAAACCTAAAAGACCGTTTTCTAGCAATATACTAATTCGACCAGTAATCGCTTCAGCTCTTGCTCGAATAAGTTCAATGGACACACGTGCCGGTAGAATACTTTGTAATTCAGCCGCAACATCTTCAACAATTTCCTGAATCTCAATAGCATCGCCCTGAGAAGAACGTTCTATGGTAACAGAAATTGCTGGATCTTTATTGACAAAGTATGCTCTATTCCTGTTCTTTTCACCAACAGAAACTCTAGCGACATCTCCTATTAATAGTTTGGATCCATCTGGATTAGATCTAAGAGCTATACCCCTAATTTGTTCAGCAGTTCGTTTTGCCACTCCAGTTCTAACTCTTGAATTAGATCCAGTAACATCTCCTGCCGGATCAGTTGAAGCTTCGCCCTTAATAGCTTTAGCTATTTCAACCATAGAGAGGTCATTTTTAATCAAATTAATAGACGATATTTCAACTATTGTTTCAGGTGCAGCAAATCCACTAACAGTTGTTTTCGTTACTCCTGCGGCGAATAATCTTACAACCATTTCATCAGCAAATTGGCCTAATTGTTCAAAAGATACAGGTCCACTTATAATCGCATCTGCGACTCTATCCCGCCAACCTCCACGCCTGACACTTGGATCCTCAGCATCTTCTGGTAACTCTGAAACGGAGTCGACAGCTTCTTGTATATCATCAGTAGCTCTAGACATATCCCAACCAGAATCAAATGTTAACTTAATGCTTGTACTTCCTTCTTTAGATTGTGATGAAGTACTATCAACGCCCTCAATAGACATAAGTACCGGCTCTAAAAATTGAACTATTGACCGATCAATATCTTCTGCACCAGCGCCAGGCCATTTTACATTAACGGAGACAGTCTCAAAAACGACATCTGGAAAAAACTGATTTCTCATTTTTGGTGCCGTTATCAAACCGGCAGCTAGTAATACAACCAAAATCAAGTTCGCGAGAGTAGGATGCCGGGTAAAGTAGGAAATAATACCACCAGATATAAATTTTGTTTTACTACGCATGTTTCTCTTCACCAACTCTATTTCTCTAGTCGTTCAATCATATCAGCTCGAACTTTTTTCTTACTAAGCGCAGTCAAAATTTTCTTTTTTACATTTTTTGGAATGTACGCATTAGCCTCTACAGCAGCAATTAAACGAGCTCGTCTTTTATCATCTAATTCTACCATTTCTGGCCCCGAAAATACTTCTTCGCCAGCAACCTTGGCCCTTATTGGTTTTATTTTTATACCTTTACCTAATAGCTGTGAGTATTTTGAAACAACTTCTTTTCCATCTAAATCATCAGATCTGATAACAATATTCTCACCCTGCCGCCTAAGTAACTCAACAGTCCTTTCCTCAAGACGATCTTCAGCATTTACTAACAAGATAGTATCGTTTTGCCCGATTGCTGACGCTGGCATTATAAAAATATTTTTTAAAACAGGCTCTTGAACAGAAACCGAAACAAAGTCTCCTGGCCTTAAACCAACAGGCTCATTGAGTTTAGCGAACAATAAACGTCCTGAAGCGCCTTCAACTACTGACGCACTCTCTCTAGTTAGAGTTCCGGTTACCTTAAGATCAGCGCCCATAGTATCTAATGCCACTTCGACTAAGCTACCAATCAATAATCCCTTTTCATCTGTCAGATAATTGTATTGTGTGGTGGAAAGCCTAAATGAGACCTCTAAATCATCGGGATCAATTAGCTTAGCCAACCTTTCATTATTATTGACCAAACCTCCAGAGGTTACATTCACTTCTGCTAATCTACCACCGAACTCCGCATATAGCTCAGTATCTGACAGCAACCTTTCAGCATTAGCTAAGTTTAATTTTCGTCGACTCACTAAATTACTACTTTGCTCTAACTTGAGCTTAGCTTTTTGAATAGCTTCCCTTCGTGATAACTCTGCATTCGCTAAATTTAACTTCATACGGTTCACTACATTACCACTTTGCTCCAACTTAAGCTTAGCTTTCTGAATAGCTTCCCTCCGCGATAACTCTGCATCAGCTAAGTTTAACTTCATACGGTTCACTACATTACCACTTTGCTCTAACTTAAGCTTAGCTTTCTGAATAGCTTCCCTTCGCGATAACTCTGCATTCGCTAAATTTAACTTCATACGGTTCACTACATTACCACTTTGCTCTAACTTAAGCTTAGCTTTCTGAATAGCGTCCCTCCGCGATAACTCTGCATCAGCTAAGTTTAACTTCCGCCGGTTTACAACATTACCACTTTGCTCTAGTTTAAGCTTTGCTTTTTGAATAGCTTCCCTGCGAGACAGCTCCGCATCAGAAACATTAAGCTTCTTTCGGTTAACAATATTACCACTTTGCTCTAACTGAATCTCTGCCTTATGGAATGCCTGTTTTCTAGACAGAACCGCCTGCTTTGAGCTCGATACAGAGAGCTCTGCCGCTTCAACAGCAGCATCTGTAACAACTCCCCTTCTCTTTAAGTCCTTTTGTCTAGTAAAAGCTCGCTCTTTCAATTCTAATTGGTTTTCGGCTGCAATTAATTCTTCTTTCGCAAGTTTTACATACCCGCTAGAATCCATTAATTGAACTTCAGCTTCTAATAAATCTGCTTTAGCTACATCTACCGACAACTCATCATTAGCTAACTGCAAAGAACCACTAGCATCCATAAACGAGACTTCTGCCTCAGCTAAATCGGCTCTAGCAACATCTACTGACAACTCATCTTTAGCTAACTGCAAAGAACCACTAGCATCCATAAACGAGACTTCTGCCTCAGCTAAATCCGCTCTAGCAACATCTACCGACAACTCATCTTTAGCTAACTGCAAAGAACCACTAGCATCCATAAACGAAACTTCTGCCTCAGCTAAATCCGCTCTAGCTACATCTACCGACAACTCATCTTTAGCTAACTGCAAAGAACCACCAGCATCCATAAACGAAACTTCTGCCTCAGCTAAATCCGCTCTAGCTACATCTACCGACAACTCATCCTCAGACAACTGAAGCGAACCACGCGCATCAACTAACTGAACCTCCGCCTCAGCTAAATCCGCTCTAGCTACATCTACCGACAACTCATCTTTAGCTAACTGCAAAGAACCACGCGCATCAACTAACTGAACCTCCGCCTCAGCTAAATCCGCTCTAGCTACATCTACCGATGTTTGCGCGTCTGCGGGGTCAATTTTTATTAGTAGCTCTCCCTCACCTACTATCCCGCCCTCTTCGAAAGATTTTGAAAGCATTACAATAGTACCACCAGATGGTGCGCGGAGTTCTAAAGTTCTATTGCTACGTATTTCACCAAAACTGTTAATAACTGGAGAAATATTAGTTTTTTTAATAGTTAGTACATCAGCTGAAAAAACTCTCTCCCTCGCAGGCCGCTTTTTTACTTCTTTACTAAAACGCTCCTCTAAAGCACTATAAAATGTACTCCCTGCAAGGGCTAATAAACCTGCCGTCAAGGCGACCATAAATAAACCAATAAGGCTTCTACCAAAAAACCGCATAAATTCATTAACTCCAATATTTAACTATTTATATTCAATGTAGGTCTGGGTATTTTTTGTCTCTATTTTCTACGCTTGTGCTCGTCCAATCTAGGCAAAATTTCTATAAAATTGCATGGTTTGTGTCTATAATCTAGTTGTTTAATCAAGATTTCGTCCCAAGCATCAATACACGCACTCGGTGATCCAGGTAAAGCGAATAAGTAGGTTCCATTTGACACACCCGCGGTCGCTCTTGATTGAATAGCCGATGTACCTATCTTAGCCATAGAGACCGATGTAAAGACTATTGAAAAAGCATCTATTTCTTTTTCGTAAACATCTCTATGGGCCTCAATAGTGACATCTCTTCCAGTTAAACCAGTCCCTCCTGTTGAAATTATAATATCAACATCTGGATCCAATGCCCAGACTCTCAGTTGGTTGGCTATTAGGTCTCTATCATCTTGTATAATTTTTCGATCAGCAAGAGTATGACCAGCTGCCAAAATTCGTTTTTTTAGTAACTCTCCAGACTTATCATCTTGCAGTGTACGGGTGTCTGATAAAGTTAGTATAGCTATCCGACACGAAATAAACTCTCTCTCTGAAACATCCTCCACTACAAATCCTCTCCTAACCTAATTTTTAACATTTTTAGATCCTCCCAAGTTTCTTTTTTTTCTGAAGGGTTACGTAGTAAATAACTAGGGTGAAGCATCGGCAATGTAGGGATTCCAGAGAAAGTATTCCATTTTCCTCGAAGTTTAGTAATCCTATCTTCATTAAGTAAAATTTGACTCGGCGTGTTACCCATAACAATTAGAAATTTTGGCTGAATTAATTCAATATGTCTTACCAAGAAAGGTTTAAGTGTTTCCTGCTCATTAAGTGTGAGAGGTCTATTTTGAGGGGTTCGCCATGGTACTACATTCGTTAGATATATAGAGGCCTTAGAAAGTGATCTTCCATAACCGATAGCATTAAACATCTTATCTAGTAGTACCCCTGCCTCACCTACAAAAGGTTTCCCAACAATGTCTTCTTCGCGATCAGGGATTTCACCTATAATCATTACTTTGGCACTTGGACTCCCATCTGAAAAGACTAGGTTCCGAGCCCCTTTTTTTAAATCACAATAATCAAAAGAAGAAATTGCTTTAGCAAGATCATCCAAAGAGTTCGCGGCATTTGCAATTGAAGATGCCACTAAAGTGGGTTCAACTATAGTCGTTTTTTCCTTAGATGTAATATTAGCCTTTGTTTCGCTTTCACTCTTTGGCTTAACCTCTAAATATCTATTAACCTCTTGATTACCTATTGTTTCAGTTACTCCTAGCTCTAACTGCCATTCAAGCAGATCTAGTGCATCAATAAAATTTACTTCTGATTCCATACACCTAAATTATAAGGCAAATTAAACTATAGCAATCATGACTTGTTGAATTTACTAACTCTTTCTATAAGCCTTATGTATAAAGGAGCCTATATGCCGTTTTGTTCGAAACATTTACTTGGTATAGAATATCTTAGTAATTCAGAAATAACATCACTTTTGGATGAGGCTGATCGGTATGTCACTTTAAATCGAAGCTCCGCAAAGCATTCAGAAATATTTGTGGGAATAACTCAAATAAATATGTTCTTTGAAAACTCAACCAGAACTCAAGCATCTTTTGAAATAGCTGGAAAAAGGCTAGGGGCTGATGTTATGAATATGGCTATGCAGGCTTCATCAATAAAAAAAGGTGAAACTTTAATAGATACTGCTTTAACATTGAATGCTATGAACCCAGACCTTCTTGTGGTTCGTCACCCTCATTCTGGAGCCGTAAACCTACTTGCTGAGAAAGTTAACTGTTCTGTTATAAATGCTGGAGATGGAGCTCACGAACATCCAACACAAGCTCTACTAGACGCACTAACTATAAGAAGAGCAAAAGGTAGACTTCATAGACTATCAATTGCAATCTGTGGCGACATAAATCATTCTAGGGTTGCGCGCTCTAATATTCTACTTTTAGGAAAAATGGGAAATCGCATTCGGTTAATTGGTCCGAGCACTTTAATGCCAAAAGGTATCGAAGATTTTGGTGTTGAAGTCTTTGAAAACCCTAAAGAGGGTCTTAAAGATGTAGACGTCGTAATGATGCTACGACTTCAAAAGGAGCGGATGGATGGTGGGTTTATTCCATCAGAGAGAGAGTACTACCATCGCTTTGGACTTGATCATGAAAAACTGTCTTTTGCCAAAAAGGATGCCATCATTATGCATCCGGGCCCTATGAATCGAGGGGTGGAGATTGATGGAACCTTAGCAGATGATATTAACAGAAGTGTCATACAAGAGCAGGTGGAGATGGGTGTTGCTGTTAGGATGGCAATAATCGAGTCTTTAATTAAATCACAAAAAGCCACCGTTAGTAGGGTTTTAAAATGAAAAATAATTTTCTTCTAACAAATGCTATGCTGATCGATCCAAAATTAGAGAGTACATATCTTGGAACTTTGGAGGTTAAGAATGGCATTATTTTTAAAATTCATAAAACCTGCCCTGATGTAAAAATTAAAACGATCGATTGTGGAGGTAAGTATCTAGGCCCAGGAATTATTGATGTTGGTGTCAAAATCTGTGAGCCTGGTGAGAGGCATAAGGAAAGTTTTAAAAGTGCCGGACAGGCAGCAGCAGCGGGCGGTGTTACAACTATGATCACCCGACCAGACACTTTGCCACCTATTGACAGTCCAGAAATATTATCATTCATGCATCAACGAGGGTCTGATGCATCTTTAGTAAATATCTTTCCAATGGCGACCTTAACAAAAAACCGTGAAGGTCGTGAAATGGTAGAAATGGGGTTTTTATTAGATTCAGGAGCAATAGCCTTTTCCGACGGGGACCTTGTTATCACTGATTTAAAAATACTAACGAGAGCTCTAACTTACGCAAAGTCCTTGGGAGCCTTAGTGGTTGGGCATATTCAAGAACCAACCCTGTCACGCGGAGCGACATCTACTTCAGGAAAATTTTCATCTTTAAGGGGTCTACCTTCAGTTTCAGTAATTGCAGAGAAAATTGGGTTAGAACGAGATCTATCAGTTATCGAAATGACTGGCACTAAATATCATATAGACCAGATTTCGTCAAAGGTGTCTCTACCAGCACTCATTCGTGCAAAGAATCTTGGTCTTGATATTACTGCTGGGGTTTCCATTCATCATCTAACATTAAATGAATTAGATATTGGAGATTACAAGACCTTTTTTAAGGTCAAACCACCACTGAGATCTGAACAAGATCGAGTGTCCATGGTCGAGGCAGTTTCAGACGGTATTATCGATATTATTAGTTCAATGCATACACCTCAAGATGAAGAAAGTAAAAGGTTACCGTTCGAAGAAGCCGCATCTGGGGCAGTTGCACTTGAAACTTTACTACCTGCAGCACTTAGACTTTATCATTCAAAATCAATTACAATAAACAAATTATGGGCTGCTCTAACATTGAATCCAGCAAAAAGGTTTAGTTTACCAGGAGGTCGATTAGAAGAAGGTTATCCCGCAGATTTAGTTTTATTCGATCCAGAGCTTCCATTTATACTTGATAGAGAAGCTTTAAAATCAAAATCAAAAAACACTCCATTTGATGGTAGTAGAATGCAAGGGGGGGTATTAAAAACCTTTGTTTCAGGTGAAGAAGTGTACTCTAAATAATGACTTTATTTGATAATATAACCATATTTGTTTTATTAGCTTTAGGTTCCTATTTACTAGGGTCAATAAGCTTTGGGTCAATAATTAGCAAAGCTTTAAATTTAGGGGACTTACGTTCAATTGGCTCAGGGAATACTGGTGCAACAAACGTGCTCCGAACGGGTAATAAAAAAGCTGCCCTCTTCACCCTACTCTTGGATGCTGGAAAAGGTGCTTTAGTTGTATATATAGCTATCTCTTTTTTTGATAGTTTTGCTGTTAACTTTATGGCCCTAGCAGTTTTTTTAGGACATTTATTTCCTGTCTGGCAAAATTTTAAAGGCGGTAAAGGGGTCGCAACTCTTTTTGGTATAGTATTAGTTATTTCATTTTTAGTAGGCTTATTAACTTGCCTTACCTGGCTTTTGGTTGCAGTAATTTCTCGAAAGTCATCACTTTCTGCATTAATCGGGGCTCTTTTAATACCTTTATGGCTCTGGTTCCTTAACAAACCAGACTTTATTATTCTTTTTGTTGTATTAAATGTATTTGTATTTTTAAAACATAAAGAAAATATAAGAAGACTAATTGAAGGGACTGAAACTAATATTAACTTTTTAAAACGAAACTAAATTGTTAAAGTACTAAAGTTACTGATATTAATAGCTAAATTCTTCATACACCTTTTTAATGTCACTTCCCCACGAACCATGAAAATGATCTAATAAATCATCGGCAGGGCTTTTTTCTCTTTCTAAAATATCATGTATAGAATTCAAAAAATGTGTTTCATCTGGAACTAACCCACCTGCTCCAGCGTAAGCTCTCGCCTTCAATCCTTCATGTGAAATTGCTGTTACTTGACGGGCTAGTTCAATCATCTTTACGTTGTTAACAATTGCACTTAATCCGTTCACGGAAGCCGCAACTCGTAAATCTTCATGGAAAGTTACATCCCAATCCTTAACTATGTCCCAAGCAGCATCTAAAGAATTTTGATTGTAACAAATTCCAACCCAAAATGCCGGCAAAGCACAAAGGTTTCTCCAGGGACCACTATCAGCGCCTCTCATCTCTAAAAACTGCTTAATCCGGGCCTCCGGGAAAATAGTAGTCAAATGGTCAGCCCAATCTGATAGTGTGGGAATTTCGCCAGGCAAAACTGGGAGCTTTCCCTTCAAAAAATCTCTAAAAGACAGCCCTAAAGCGTCGATATACTTCCCATCTCTATAAACGAAATACATGGGTACATCTAATGCATATTCTGCCCAAGCCTCAAACCCAAAGCCCTCATCAAACACAAATGGAAGCATACCTGTTCGGTCTTTATCAAGATTACGCCAGATACGAGATCGCCAGCTTTTATGTCCATTTGGCTTGCCTTCAAAAAATGGTGAATTTGCAAAAATTGCTGTCGCAACAGGTTGCAAAGCCAATGCAACTCTAAACTTCTTCACCATATCTTCTTGTGAGCCAAAATCCAGATTAACTTGGACAGTGCAAGTCCTATACATCATTTGTGTTCCATGAGTATCAACACGGCCCATATAATCAGTCATTAACTTATATCGGCCTTTTGGCAAAATTGGCATTTGTTCATGATGCCACTCTGGCGCAGCACCTAAACCAATAAACCCAACATTCAATCGATCTGACACAGCTTTCACTTCAACAAGGTGTTGGTTAACCTCATCACAGGTTTCATGAATTGTTGTTAAAGGAGCACCACTTAACTCTAATTGACCACCAGGTTCTAAAGAAATGTTTGCTCCCAGCTTAGAGAGCCCAATTAAGGCGTCCCCCTCTAATATAGGGTCCCATCCAAAATCATCTCTAAGATCACTTAATATTTTCACAATTGATCTCTCACCATAATATGGGAGCGGCGTGAGTGCGTCAGTCAAAAAACCAAATTTCTCGTGTTCTGTTCCGATTCGCCAAGACTGTTTGTCTTTACACCCAGCTTCAAGATACTCGATCAACTGGTGATAACTTGTAATTGGGCCGCCGCCTGATTGAGGAATAGACATTTCTTTAACTCCAAAAAGAAAGATAACGAATTTATTCGTGATATTAAAAGATGACTAAGTCAATGCACTAAAATGTTATCTTTTCCCAAACCAGAATATTCTCTTCGTTTTGAGAATCTAAAGCGATTTTTATAGCCCTGTAATTTACCTTTGTTAGGAATATAAGGGACTCTATAAATGCATCAACACCTGCAACCGCAACTGGAAACCGTAAATTTTCGCTATTGTCACCTTCGAGGTCCCAAAACCTACTTTTAACAAAGTTATCCTCAGCACTTACTATTAGACTAATACGTTTTAGACCATCTAAAGAAATTTCTCCACCATTTATCGAATGAATATAGATAATCTGTCTTTCTGTGACTTCTAGAAACCCTACATTTTCAAGTATATCACTAGTAATGTATTTTCGAAAAAAGCTAACTAAAAAAGTAGTGCCTAGAAAAAGGAGTAATAAACCAAATAAAATACTGGGCCAATAAATTGAAAGTAAAAACTTTACTCCCAATAGTAAGATTAAAACTCCCACGATTAGGTCTTTATAGCGTTTTATCTGACTCCAAGCTTCAGCTCGTATAAAAGTCACTACCAATCACCTATACTAGATTGCCATAAAGTTAAGGCCGCAACTACCGCCGTATCTGCGCGTAAAATACGAGGCCCAAGACTTACATTTTGAACAAAGTTTTTTGATACAAGCCATTTTCTTTCAAAATCTGTAAACCCCCCCTCTGGACCTATTAAAATTGCCCATGAGTTTTTATTGTTTTTTATGATTTCTGTAGAACCCTTTTTCGTCTCATCACAAAACATAATCATTCTATCTTTTGACCAAAGAGCCAATACATCCGAAAGTTTTTTTAGATCTGTCACTTCTGGCACAAAATTTGTGCCACATTGTTCCGCTGCTTCGATCGCGTGCAATTGCAAACGATCTTTGCTAATTCGGGTTGTATTTGTGTGGTCTGTTAAGATTGGCATTATTTTTGCTACACCCATCTCGGTTGCTTTCTCAACAATGTAATCTGTTCTTGATTTTTTTATAGGTGTAAACAAAAGCCACACATCTGGGGGTTTTTGACTATCAACTATTTTATTTAAACACTCGAGACTTCCAGATGTCTTACTTCTTTCAGTAACTTTTGATAACCATTCGCCATTATGATTGTTAAAAATATGTAAATGATCCCCAACTTTTAACCGCATTACATTAAATAGGTAATTTGCTTCTTTTTTAGAAATAACAAGCGAATTGCCGTTATACAATTCCTGCTCTACAAACAATCTGATTTTATTCTGTACCATAAGGCCAATTATATGTCTAAGGATCGTCAAACACCAGTGGGACTCGTAGCTGACACCGTATCAAATAACTGGGTTAATAAGAAAGCCCCGTCTTGGAGTCAGCCATACTTGAGGTTAAGTAGGGTAGATAGGCCAATAGGTACTTGGCTCTTACTGCTTCCTTGTTGGTGGGGAGCGCTTCTTGCATCAACATCAGATAGCTTGGGTTTTCAACTTTTAGATCTATGGATTGTGATAGGATGTGGAATCGGCGCTATATTGATGCGAGGAGCCGGTTGTACTTGGAATGACATCGTTGATAAAGATATTGATTTTAAGGTCGAAAGAACTCGACATCGCCCTCTTCCAGCCAAACAAATTAATATATCATCAGCCTATATATGGCTATTCATGCAGCTTTTGCTGGCTTTTTTTATATTGATATCATTTAATAAAGTGGCAATTTTAGTTGGCTTATTATCCATAATACCTGTCATTATTTATCCTTTCGCCAAAAGGTTCACTTGGTGGCCACAAATATTTCTAGGAATTGCATTTAATTGGGGGGCATTACTCTCTTGGTCAGCTCATACGGGTTCAATCGATTCCCCAGCTATTTTTCTATACTTGTCTGGTATTTTCTGGACCCTCTTTTACGATACTATTTATGCTCATCAAGACACAGACGACGATGCCTTGATTGGTATTAAATCGACTGCTATCTTTTTTGGAGCTAATTCAATTAAATGGTTGATCACTTTTATAATATTAACAATGTCTTTTTATATAATTGCAGTTTTGGATGCTTTATTTTTCATTAATAATTCAAGTAAGGTAATTATTTGTATCGTTGGTATAATAGGATTTGGTATTCATTTAGTTTGGCAAGTTTCTAAATTAGACATCAGGGATTGGGTGTCGTGTTTGAAAATATTTCGTTCGAACCGAAATGCAGGATTTATTCCTATAATATTTCTGGTAGCGTCGCTTTTTCTATAATATTATCAAATTTCATGTAAATCTAAGAGACAAATCTTGATCAACTCAGTAAATTATAAACATCTTTTATCTTTCCTCATGGCTACATCCGTTCTGTTTGTAATTGCATTGTCTTTATCGTCTTTAATAGAGCAGGCAGTATATAAAAAGATCAATACTGAGATAACTTTAAATAAAATTAAGTGGATAAAATTAAATGTTGATGGTTTAAAAGTTTCTTTAAGCGGGGAGGCACCCTCTAGGTTATCAAAATTAGAAGCTATTAAACTTATACAACCCGTGGTCTCTCCCTCTCGACTAATTGACCATACCACAGTTTCTTCATCAGCCGCCCAAGAAGAGCCTAATTTTCGAATAAACCTAACTCGTAATAATACTGAGATTTCGGTAACTGGAATTGTTCCAAATAAAAACTATGAAGAAACAATTTTTAAAAAGTTACAAAAATTTCCTAATGTGAAAAAAAACATAAGTATTTTTGAGAGCTTGACGCCGTTAGATATGGATTTGTCAGATAAAAATTTAGACTTTGTGATGTGGTCTCTCTCATTGTTCTCACAAGTATCTATACTAATAAAAGGCGATAATATACAAATTTCAGCTGCAGCACTGAATAGTAGAGATGCTGAGTTATTAACTAAAAAAATACGAGCCAAAGCTCCAAGTAGTTTATCTGTAAAAATAAGTCTTGTATTCCCAAAACCTCTAATCTCTCCTTTTACTTTTGAATATATAACCGGAAAAAATTATAGGGTTTTAAAAAGCTGTTCCTCGATAAGCTTAGATAGTCAAAACTTAATCCTCACAGCGATTCAAAGTCTATCATTAAAAAAACCAGCTCTATGCCCAATTGGAATCGGCTCTCCCTCTCCTAATTGGGAAAAAGCTATAATTGCTAGCGTACAAAGCTTACACTCTATTGGACAAGGCTCAGTACAAATTTCTGACTTACAAATCAATTTCTTTACAAAAATAGATAAAGAAAAAACAACAGTAAAAAAGATAATTGAAACCTATAAAAAAATGTTACCTAAGGAGTTTACACTTAATGTAAAATTAAAGGCAGAACCAAAATCTGATGACTCTGTATTAATGAAACACCAAGGACTCCGAATTGAAAAAAGTCCTCTGGGTACTATCGTCATAAAAGGGCAGTTAGCAACCAAACTAGAAGAACAAATAATCTATAAATATGCAAAAGCAGTATTTTCTAACTCTGTTATAAACCTAGATCTAACTCTGAATAAGGAACTCCCAAAAATCTTAACAAAAAATGCAACCGTAGGAATAAATGCATTAAAACATCTACACATGGGTATACTGTTAGTCGATGCTAATAAATTAAAAGTCAGTGGGGTAAGTGATTCAATACTAGGAACTGAGAAAGTTAGAAATTTTTTAGAAAATAATTTAAATAAAGCTATCATTATTGAAACTAACATCTTTTATGACAAATCCCTAAACCCTAAACCTGTTAAAATGACTCCTAAGGAGTGTGTAAATAGTATTAAAGATGTATTAATTAGTGAAAAAATTATTTTTGAACCTGCTTCAGCAGAAATTAAAGGTTCCTCCAGAGTAGCAATAAAAAAAATAGCAGCTATACTAAAAAAGTGTGAAAATATTAAAATAGAAATTGGTGGGCATACCGACAGCCAAGGTAGCGAAGAAATGAACCTCGAACTAAGTCAACTTCGTGCTGAATCAGTCAAAACAGCTCTTTTGACACGACGCACTCTAGTAAGAAATTTAACCTCCAAGGGGTACGGCGAAGCTCACCCAATAGCAGATAATAAAACGGAGCAGGGCCGAGAGATTAACCGAAGAATTGAATTTAACCTTATAGTAAATAATGCCATTTCAATTGGTACTAAAGAAAGTGACACTAAAATTGGACAAGATTAGTTTGACTATTACTATTACTTTTATACTTTTAGCAACCTTCACATCAGGTTACCTAGCATCTTGGCTTCTTAACAAATACCAACTGAAAAGTCTTTTAGGAAAAGAGAAAGTAAGTATTCAAAAACCGAAAACTTCCCAAAAGACCGTGACTAAAACCAAATTAAAGTCGAAGAAAGGTTAAGATTAAAACTATAATGAACTGTTAAGAAGTTTTCCATCTACTTAATGCTTTTTCATCGGCAGCTTTTGAAACTACCCAACTCGCTTTTGCAGAACCTATTTCTTTTTTCCAAAATGGTGCGCGCGACTTTAGGTAGTCCATCAAAAATTCTGCAGCTTCAAAAGCATCAGTACGATGATTTGCCGCTGTCGCAACCATCATAATAAGTTCACCTTTTTTTAAACTACCAAAACGATGGATTACCATTATATCTTCCAATTCCCAGCGTAAACATGCCTCACTACAGATCTTGTTTATGGCCTTTTCCGTCATAATTGGATAATGCTCAATCTCTATTCGAGCCAATCCACCAGGGATATCCCGAACTATACCAGAAAAACTAACAAGTGCTCCTGAGGATTTTAATTGGCCTTTAAAATTATCAAGCTCCTCCCCAGGATCGAAAACCTCTAATTGAACTACTATCTTCATTATTAGCCTCCAGTCATAGGAGGAAAAAAAGCTACTTCTTTAACAGCCTCCATGGAAGAGCTCTGATCTGCCAACTCTTGATCCAAAGCGACCCGAATAACATCCAAATTAGAAAATGCTAACTTATAGCGTTCATCTTTAATACATAACTCCATAATTAAATCTGAAACAGTTTCTGCCTCAGTATCTATTGTTTCTTTTGATAGCCCAACTTTTTCTCTTACCCATGAAAAATACAAAACCTGAACTATCATAAATTATTATCCTTAAGGTAGGGTATTGATTTTCTAAAATAATCTATGCCAGATACAAGGGTTAACAAACTGGCCAACCATAGAAATAATACACCAAGTATCCAAAGGGCATAAGCTTCCCAATATATCCAAGTTGATCCACCTGTTTCAACTGATGCATTTGAAATAGCCAATGTTAACGCATTTTTATTCATACCCCATAATTCGAGCTCTAGGTAATGCTGGAATATACCTTGGGTAAATAGTGTGGCTATCGCAATCATTTGGACCGCTGTCTTCCATTTTGCCAGTTTAGTTACCTGTAAGAGGCTCGCTGAATCTCCTAAAAATTCTCGTAATCCAGATACAAATACCTCTCTAAATAAGATAATTGTCGAAGGTAGTAATATCCATGGATTCATACCTGAGAACCCTGTAATGACCAATAAAGCGATTATCACCATTGCTTTATCTGCTATTGGATCAAGCATTTGGCCAAATTTACTTTCTTGCTTCCATAAGCGAGCCAAATAACCATCAAACCAATCTGAAATTGCTGCTATTAGAAATAAAGCTAGTGCCAACCAATCAGCCATGGGGCGTGAAAAATATAAAAACATCACAACAATACCAGGCGCTGCTACTAATCGCATCACGGTTAATATGTTAGGAAAATTCCAAATCATAAAACTAGTATATCTCCTCATTCACTATCATGGAAGAACTCATATATGCTTTGGGCAAGAAGACTAGAAATTCCATCAACAGCCGCTATATCCATTTGTGTGGATTGGCTAATAGCTTTAACAGACCCAAAACTTTCCAGAAGAGCTTTTTTTCTTTTACCCCCTATGCCAGCTATTTCATCTAACTGGCTTTTAAATTGATTTTTAGACCTCTTGGCGCGATGTGTACCAATTGCAAACCTGTGAGCTTCATCTCTTAAGCGTTGCACATAATATAGTACTGGGTCATTACTTTTTAGAGCAAAGGTTCCACGTTCTAAACTATGAAACTCCTCCTTTCCAGCATTCCTGTCGGGACCCTTTGAAACACCAAGTAAAGGTATATCCTCAAGCTGTAGTTCGCTCATAACTTTTGCCACAACTGATAAATGGCCAACTCCACCGTCTATTATTACTAAATCTGGCCATTTTTTTTCGACCCTATCTTTATCTTCTTTTTTTAACCGCTCGAATCGTCGAGATAACACCTCTCGCATCATCGCAAAATCATCACCTAATTTTATATGTTTGCTCTTAATATTAAATTTTCTATATTCTTTTTTTAAGAAACCTTCCTCTCCCGCAACAATCATACATCCCACGGCAGCATTACCTTGGAAGTGGGAGTTATCATAAACTTCGATTCTATTTGGGTTCGAGCCAAGACTCAAAGTTTTGGTTAATCCAGATATTAATTTCTTTTGTGTTTCTGTATTAGCCAACTTTCTAGCTAAGCTCTCTCGTGCATTTCGCATCGCAGCATTAACAATATCCATTTTTTTTCCACGACGAGGTACTGCTAAATTTACCTTAACACCAGATTTTTTTGATAATACTAGGGAAATAAGATCACGATCCTGTATATCATTACTTAATAAAATAATCGAAGGGGGTGTCTTATTTGAATAGAATTGCCCAAGGAACGTTCTCATTATTTCTTCTGAATCTGCTCCAGCTCCCGTGTCGGGAAAGTAATCTTTATTTCCCCAGTTCTGGAAAGCTCTAATAAAAAATACTTGCACACAAGCACGACCCTTCTCCACATGTAGGGCAATTATATCTGCCTCTTGAAGTCCACCTAAATTAGAAGATTTTTGGGTTTGAACTTCTTTTAAAACTTGTATTCGGTCCCTTAACCCTGCCGCTTTCTCAAATTCCATCAAACTCGATGCCATATTCATTTGGTCCACAAGATTCTTTTGCATTTCCTTACTCTTACCTGATAGAAATTGCTCTGCCTTGGAAATTAAATCACCATAGGATTCCTTTGAAATATTACCTACACATGGAGCGCTACAGCGTTTTATCTGGTACATTAAGCATGGCCGTGTCCTTGCTTCAAAAGCAGAGTCTGTGCAATTACGTAATAAAAATGCCTTCTGCAGCTGATTTAATGTCTTGTCTATAGACCCAGCATTTGCGAAAGGACCAAAAAAAGTACCTATACCTTTTTCGGTCCCCCTATGTTTCCTTACTTGAGGGAAACTATGGCTTTTATCTAAATGAATACTGGCAAAACTTTTATCATCTCGTAACAAAACATTATATCTTGGTTTTAAGTTTTTAATCAAACTCTGCTCAAGTAATAATGCTTCGATCTCTGTCTCAGTTGTCAAAAACAGCATTGATCGCGTTTGTGAAATCATGCGTAAAATACGATCTGAATGCCCTGACGGTCGAGAATAACTTGAAACACGATTCCTAAGGTGTTTTGCTTTTCCTACATATAAAACTTGATCATCTTTATCTAACATCCGGTATACACCAGGACTACTATCTAGAGTCTTGACATAGGCATAAATACACGCATTACCATTTCGAATACTTTGGCTAACGACTTCATTGAGCTTTAATATATTGGTCATAAATTACCTAAGGAACATCAATTTTTTGAGAACAGCCCTAAACTATCTACAATTCAAGAAACTGTCCACTATAGCTGTGGATAAGTTTGGGGATTAATTAAATTCATAGTAAATTTTCCTTTATTTTTTCGTAAGTCATTGAATTTTATTACTTTTTTTAATATCTATTAAGTAATTGATTTTATTACATAAATTTTTGTTTATATTGCAAGTCATTGAAAACATTGTATTTTTTATATGGAAGCTATTGTGAGCGTTAGATTGGTGGACAAGTAATTTAAAATTCTACATCCAATATATCTGATGCCCGCCAATTTAGGTGTTGGCCCCCATCAACACAAAAAATTTGTCCTGTGACAGCTGGAGCATTTATAATATACTCCATTGCCTTAACTATATCTCTGATATTTGAGCCACGCTCTAATATCACCCCACTACGTTGTTTTAAAAAATTCTTCTGAGACTGCTCCGCTGCCTTTAGTGTAGGGCCCGGGCCAATAGCATTAACCCGAACTTTCGGTGCTAACGCTTGTGCGGCTGTCTGAGTGAAAGCCCAAAGACCCATCTTAGAAATAGTATATGTCATAAATTCAGGGTTGAGCTTTTTAACACGTTGATCGATCATATTTATAGCGACTGCATGAGAGATTGGTTCGTTATTCTCATCTAGACTAATATCAGGAACTTGTCGTGAAAATGCCTGTGTTAAAAAAAAGGGGGCTTGAAGGTTTGAACCAATATGCCTTTGCCAGCTTTCTAATGTAGAAGTGTTCAAATTATCATATTCAAATATTGAAGCATTATTGATTAATACATTTAAGTTTCCTCCTATAGCCTTTACAGCATTAGGAATTAACTCCTCTACAACCTTGGGGTTCAAAAGATCTGCCTGTATAGAAACTGCTTTTCGGCCTTTATACTTAATTAATGAAACTACTTCTTCAGCTTCTTTTGAAGATGCCATGTAATGCACTACAACATTATACCCTAAATCTGCGAGGTGTAATGCCATTGCCTTACCTAATCTGTTAGCAGCCCCTGTAACTATGGCATTACCTTTAAACATTTACATCCCCGCACTAACAACAAAACTTAGATAGAAAGCATATAATAAGACCAAAAGTACACCTCCTATACGACTAATACCATACCATCCAAATATCATTGGTGCCAACAAAAGAGAAGAAAAAAGCATACACCACAAATCAAATGTCAAGAATTCGGACGGGACAGTAATATTACCAAAAAAACTCGAAATCCCCATAATAGCTAGTAGATTAAACACATTAGAACCTATGATATTTCCTATAGCTAAATCTGACTCACGCCGAAAAGTGGCCATTATCATAGTTGCAAGCTCAGGCAGTGAGGTGCCAACAGCGACTAAAGTCAAACCAATTAACGCTTCTGAAACTCCAAAGCCCTGAGATATTTCTATAGCACTATCGACAAATATGTGTGTTCCTAATGGGAGACCAACTAAACCTAAAGAAATCATAAAAATTGCCGTAATTGTTTTTGTGGTTGGATCCTGCCGAGTTTCTTCCACATTCATTTCTAAGTTGGATGTTTTTTTATTTGCTGTAACTACAGTGTACATAAGAACACAACAAAACCCAAAAAATAAAATTAAACCAGACGTTAAATTAATTACGCCAGAAAAACTAATACTTATAAATAAAATACTGGCTGCCAACATAATTAAGTATGGCTTTTGAGTTTCTTTACCGACCAAGCGTAATCCAGCAGCGCTAGCTGGCAAACCAATCACGAGCAAAACATTGGCTATATTAGAGCCAACGACATTACCTATCGCAAGACCTGAAACCCCATCTAGAACCGCCCTTATAGAAATTAATAATTCAGGGGCGGAAGTCCCAAATGCAACAATCGTAAGACCAACAATTAATTTAGAAATACCTAATTTTTTTGAAACACTAATAGCTCCTCTAAGAAGAAAGTCTCCAGACAAAAGCAAAACTACTAATCCAAAGCCAGCAACAAGAAAGCTATAAACCAATTATAATATCTTTTCGCACGGGCAAAGGCCTTTCCCGATTCTATAAGTGCCACATTTAGTGCATCGTTTTGCTGTTTTTTGACCCAATTTAGGTATTCTTAGTTTTCCAAAGATAGCTAAAACCACCATTCCAATCAAAAATAAAGAGACAATTTTTAAGATCATTTATAAACCGAATCGAGCCCAAAGAGCTTCATTATTAAGTTGTTCAATATTATTAGCTAACAGCTTCGCTCCAAATTTTTGAAAAATAGACCTTTTAGGGCCAAACATATTTACCTTTAATTTCTTTCCAAATTTTTCTTCCAGAATAGGCTTAAGATGTCCAATACCATCCACTAAACCAACATCAATTGCACTTTTCCCAATCCAAATTTCTCCTGTAAACAACTCCTTTTCATCAGAAAGTTTTGCCCCCCTACAAGATGTTACATGATCAATAAACGTTTGATGGATTTGTTCCTGTAACGCTTTTAGTCTCTTTATGTCACTAGAGCGCTCAGGTCTAAACGGGTCTAACATTGATTTATCTTTACCAGAAGTATGAACTCTTCGTTCGATGCCTTGCCTCTCCATAAGTTGATTAAAGCCAAAGGATGCAGATATTACTCCAATGGAACCTAATATTGAACTATCATCAACAAAAATTTCATCGGCACAGCATGCAATCCAGTACCCTCCTGAAGCTGCCACATCTTCCACAAAAGCATAAACTGGTATTTTATATTTTTTAGAAAGGTACTTAATTTTTGATCCTATTAATGAGGATTGCACAGGCGATCCACCTGGACAATTGATAAGAAGAGCAACTGCTTTTGGATTACCTTTAACGAACGCTTTCTCTAATAATGGCGACAAAGTTTCTTCATTGATGTTTGTCCCTCTTCCACCAGTCGCAATAACTCCCACAACCCGTACAATAGATACGGTGGGGTTAGACTTTAAGAATGGGATCCATCTTTTCATAACACTGCATTTAATCTGCCAGACGACTCCAAACAAGAGTAAATGCTGATTTTGTTATATTTATTTAACAAGTATTAAGCACGTTCTCATTTAAACCTTGCAAATACGTAAAAAAAAACTGACTTTATTACTTAGAATGTAGCACCAGAGGGAATAAAAAATGAAAGACTCTAACTTTTTGCAAGAAAATAATGCTCGTCATTTATGGCATCCAATGGGGCATCCTGGGACATCAATAGAGAACCCTCCTAACATTATATCAAAGGCACAGGGCTCCACAATTACAGACTATGATGGAAATACGGTTGTAGACGGCGTTGGTGGTCTATGGTGTGTAAACGTGGGTTACTCATGTGAACCTATCAAAAAAGCGATTATTCAGCAAATGGACCAATTGCCATATTACTCTGCCTTTGCTGGCACTACTAATGAACCAGCAATCGAACTCAGCTATGAACTGTGCGAAATGTTCAGTGAAGAGAATATGGGAAGGGCTTTTTTTACTTCAGGGGGTTCTGACTCCGTAGAAACAGCTCTACGATTAGCTCGCCAATATCATAAAATAAATGGCGCTAATGGTCGAACAAAGTTTTTATCCTTAAAAAAGGGATACCATGGAACCCACTTTGGTGGGGCGTCTGTAAATGGTAATAGTAGGTTTCGAACAAATTATGAACCACTACTTTCTGGCTGTTTTCATATTCCAAGCCCTTATACATATCGCAACCCGTTTAATGAGACTGATCCCGAGCGCCTAGCCGATCTTTGTGTAGCAGCAGCAGTTGATGAAATAGAGTTCCAAGGTCCAGACACCATAGCCGCTTTTATAATGGAGCCAATCCAAGGCGCTGGTGGAGTTATAGTTCCACATAAATCATTCATGAAAAAAATGCGTGATGTTTGTACAAAATATGGAATCCTAATGATTGCTGACGAAGTGATTACTGGCTTTGGAAGAATCGGTGACTGGTGTGGCTCTCGCCACTGGGGTGTTAAACCTGATATGATGACGATGGCTAAGGGTATAACTTCTGCTTATTTTCCTTTTGGTGCATGTATGATCTCTGAAAACGTGGCACAGGTATTTGAGCAAGGTGACCCAGTATTGGGAAGCATCGGTCACGGCTATACTTATTCTGCACATCCTGTGGGGGCTGCTGCAGCTCTAGCATGTATAAGGGAGAGCCAAAGGCTACAAATCCAAAAAAGTGCAAAAATTCGAGGCCAGCAGTTATTTGAAGGGTTAAAAACTTTAAAAAGTAAATACTCCGTAGTAGGTGATGTTCGGGGCGGTCATGGATTGATGGCTGGTATAGAGCTAGTTTCGAATCAACAGAACAAAACGCCAATGGGAGCAGATAACATGGCTAAGCTTTCAGCTAAAATTTTTAAGTCTGGCGCAATGGTTAGAATAGGCGGACACAACATTTTACTCTCTCCACCGTTAATAATCACTGAAGGTGAAACTGATCAAGTTTTAAACGCTATAGAGGACGGATTAAAAACCCTAACGGGTTAGTCTGTGCATGAGAGCTATAGGAACTAAGGCACTTAAAAAAAATATTCGAGCTATGTGGTGAATTGCTACATATGCTGGGTCAGCTCCAACAAATGCAGACATTGCCACCATAGTTTCGAACCCACCAGGAGCTAAAGCGATAATGACGTAAAGAAAATTAATACCTGTTAATAAGTGAATTAAAAAAGAGACTATTATTGAAATAGTTAATCCAATTAAGGTTATTAAAAAGCCGCTTAATGCTAGACTCCTTAATAACGTAAAACTAACGCCACTAAATCTAGATCCAATTAATGACCCTAAAACAATAAAGCAAAATAAAGATATGGGTCTAGGTAATTCACCAGGTGTTACCCCTAAGCCATGACCAATAGAGGAAAGCAACAATCCGCTCAATAAGAACGCTGCGGGAAACCTAAAGTAACTCATTAAAAATGCACCAAAAACTGCAGGTACCATTATAAATAAAAAGTGGGTCAAAGAAATTTTTGAAACCATGATCTGATTCACCGTTGGCTCTCCGTCTGCGGAAAACGATAAAATTATCGGAACTGCTAATGTTAGTATAAACACTCTGATGGTCTGAATTACTGCAATGCTAGAAATATTTTCTGTGATCTCAGACCCTAAAGATAATATAAAACTTAAATGCCCTGGGCTTGATGCTAGTATTGAAGTAGCTCTGTCCATATCAAAGTAAGTCTCTAACAAAAAAACTGAACATAGCATGATAAGGCTTACGGAAACGCAAGTTAACACAATACTTATTGGCCAAGTCAAAGCGTCCTTCAAAATATCAGGCGTCACTCCAGATCCAAGCACTATGCCAATAATTAAAAAAACTGTATTTCTAAAATAAAGTGGAATATGACATTTTACGCCCATTAATGATGCAAAGGCAACGGCAAGCGCAGGTCCAGTTAGAAAGGGTGCAGCTAATCCTAATGCCCAAGCTATACAAGCACCAAAAAGACCTGATCCAACCGTCACAAAGACAATCATTTCTAATATTTCCTATACGTAAGATCATATGCTATTTAGGTAGAAAATTCTACAAGTTTGGGCTTTGTTAAACCAAGGAAGAATTTAAAGCTAGGTAGTTGAACTAATAACTTTAGATAAATGGTAGATCAACAACTCTTGCCTTTACAATTGTTCCATCTCTTTCAATTTCCACTAAATCACCCGGATTAATATTTACCGAAAGTAGGCCATAACCTATGTTAGCACTCATACGTGGTGACCACACACAATTAGTCATATCTCCCACTTTTTTACCCATATGGTTAATGTCTTCCCAAGAGAACTTTAATGGATCTGCTATTTTTCCTTCTAAAATTAACCCTAACTGGTGACGTTTAGGTCCTTCAGAAGCGATTTTTCTTAAAGCTTGAATCCCCACAACGTCATCTGCAACCTGTAAATCTATATATTTCCCTAAACGCACCTCAAAAGGATTAGTTGTATAATCACTATCCCCACCAACAGACAATAAACCACTTTCAGTTCGCTCGGGTGTGCCAGGTGATCCAGGACCAATTCCATACGGTTTTCCTGCTTCTTTTACAATATTCCAAAGTTTTGTGCCTTTACTTCCGTCCATCAAGTATATTTCAAAGCCACCTTGCTTAGACCAACCAGATCTTTGAACTGCAACAGGAATTCCTTCTAGTTCTGTTTCTTTAAACCAAAAATATTTGAGCTCTCTTACCCAATCTCCAAAAATCGAAGCAACTACCCCTTCCGACTTAGGCCCTTGAACAGCTAGTGGCGAAACATCTGGCTCTATTATCTGAACATCTAAACCTTTCTCCCCAGCTATCGCCTGGGCCCAAGTTAAAATGTCACTATCAGCTATAGAAAACCAAAACTTGTTTTCATCCAATTTCAAGAGAATAGGGTCATTAATTAAAATGCCTTTATGATTGCATAAAGGTACATATTTCCCTTGACCAACCTTACATTTAGAAAGGTCTCGCGGAGACAATATTTGAGCCAACTTAGCAGCATCAACTCCCGTAAGCTGAACTTGTCTTTCCACACCAACATCCCACATGGAAACACCGTTTATTAACCTCCAGTATTCCTCCTCAGGGTTACCAAAACTGGCTGGTAAAATCATTCGGTTGTATACCATTGCGGTCTTCAAACCCTCTTTAACAACAGCGTTATAGAATGGTGAGGGTCGTAATCTAGCTGTAGGAAAAATAGAAAACATCTTTACTTCACTTTTTTGTAATAGGTTTAAATAGTCTTAATTATAATAATTTTAGTAAGAAAATTATTATATTACTAAGATCTTTAAATCCGGAAGTTCTTTAACACTGGCGACTAACTGATCTCCCTTAACGACAGGTCCAACACCAGCCGGTGTTCCAGACATTATTAAATCTCCACCTTCAATGTCATAAAACCTAGATAAATATGCTATAATTTCTGGTACCTTCCAAATCATCTGATTTAGATCTCCAGTTTGCTTTACGTTTCCGTTTACCTTAAGTTCAATTAACCCACTGTCTATATAACCTACTTCTTCAACACGACTTATTTCACCAATTGGAGCCGATCTTTCAAAAGATTTTCCAATTTCCCATGGACGTCGCAGTGCTTTCATTTCACTTTGCAAATCTCTTCGGGTCATATCTAGACTAACAGCATATCCAAAAATATGTGAATTGGCATTTTCTTCTGTTATATTTTTACCCCCCGATTTAAGGGCAATTGTCAATTCAACTTCGTGGTGAACATCATTTGTTTCTGTGGGGTAAGGAAACTCTCCTGAGGAATCTGCATTATTAGAGTTTTTCTGAAAGAAAAATGGCGACTCCCTATCAGGGTTTCCACCCATTTCTATTGTATGGTCAGCATAATTACGCCCAATGCAGTAGATTCTTCGAACTGGAAAACTATCAGACGTACCGACTATTGGTATAGTTGTAAGTCTGGGTGCCAAAATTGCTAAATTTTTCATTTTAATTTCCTTAATTCCTATCAATTAAGAGCAGGTTCAAAAGTTAATAGTGCATATTATTTATTAAAACCGTGGTGCACATCAAATATTACTATCGCAAATAATACTTTAAAGAGAACAAAAGCAAGCTACGATGGCTCATAATCAGCTGAGTTAATAGAGGTTGGCCTTCCCTCCATAAACAGTTTTGATGTTACAGGGTCATTTTGAGCAATTAGTTTTCCATCACGGATAACTAACAGCCGATTTGCCTTTAATCTTAGAGCTTCGATTTTATTTCTTGCCTGTAGCAAAACCATATTTGCCCTACCGTTTTTTTGTAATTCATAACTTTCAAACCCCATTATTTTTGCAGAATTTACAGTCACAGCGTCAAAGCACCACTCCATGTCTGCACGACTAGACAATTGACCCACATGTAAGCCCATAGCAGCAACCTCCAACATATCAGCTTTCCCTAACGAGTACCAAGGGTCCATCATACAGTCAGATCCAAAACCGATCATTACACCAGCATTCCTTAAGTCAGATACCCTAGTTAACCCCCTCCTTTTTGGAAAAGTATCATGGCGCCCTTGAAGCATAATATTTATGAGAGGGTTAGGTATCACGTGAACCCCAGACTCAGCTATTAGTGGGATCAATTTAGAAACATAGTAATTATCCATAGAGTGCATAGAAGTTAAATGTGAACCTGTCACCATCCCGTGCAAACCAAGCCTTTTTGTATGATAGGCTAAGACTTCAATGTGACGGCTCATAGGATCATCACTTTCATCGCAATGCATATCAACCATTAGCCCACGTTTAGCTGCTAGCTCGCACAGGTATCTAACAGACTCAATTCCATCATCCATTGTACGCTCAAAATGCGGGATACCTCCAACAATCTCAACACCCATATCTAGAGCTCTATTAAGGTTTCCTACCGCTGAAGAAGATCGAAAAAGACCATCTTGCGGAAAAGCTACTAATTGAAGATCAAGATATGGCGCTACAGCTTTACGTACTTCAAGTAACGCTTCAACACCCTTTAACTCATTATCACAAATATCTACATGACTTCGAATTGCACCAATTCCCATCGAGATCGCCAGATCACAGTACTTTAGAGCCCTTTGAATAATATCATCAATCGATTGAACAGGCTTAAGTTCACCCCACAGTTCTATACCCTCAAGTAAAGTACCTGAAATATTAAGTCTTGGAGTACCTAGTGACAGAGTTGCATCCATATGAAAGTGAGGATCTATAAAAGGTGGTGAGACTAAGTAACCCTCTGCATCGATAACCTGGTTTGCCTCAGCATCGATATTCAAGCCGATGTCGGAGATAAATCCATCTTTACATAAGATATCCATCCCACGACGACCATCTGGAAGTGTCGCATTTTTAACAATTAAATCAAAGTTAATCATATTATCACCTTTCACCTTTAAACCATGGAGTCAAAAGAGCTCGCGGATAATCAGCTTTTCGTGCAGCAACCATAAGAGCAAAAATTGACAAAACATAAGGAGCCATTAAGAAAATTTGTCCAGGGACAAACGCCCCAACCTCAGTCTGAAGACGGACTTGTAAAGCATCAAAGGCGCCAAATAATACAGCTCCCAGCAAAGCCTTCCCAGGCTTCCAGCTAGCGAAGATTACCAATGCAATGCAAACCCATCCCCGACCATTAACCATTCCAAAAAAGAAGGCATCAAAAGCCGACATCGTCAAGAAAGCTCCCCCAACCCCCATTAAAGCTGATCCAGCAACAACAGATCCAATCCTTAAGCCATAAACTGATAAGCCTTGCGCATCGACAGAGTTAGGGTTGTCTCCAACAGCCTGAATGGCAATTCCCAAAGGAGTTTTATAAAGAACAAACCAGACAAAAAAAACCATTATCAATGCCAACCAAGTCATAGCTGTCTGTTGACCGATTATTTCTCCAAGGAAGGGTATCTCAGAAATAATGGGAATATCTATCGGACGAAAGGGTTCGATCCTAGGAGGTGATGACACGTTGGGCAAAGCCGTTCTATAAATAAAGTAACTTAAGGAGGTTGCAAACAATGTTACACCTAAACCGGAGACGTGTTGAGATAAACCTAAAGGTACGGTCAAAATAGCGTGTATTAAACCAAAAAATGCTCCAGCTAATCCGGCCACAATTACTCCCCCAATTAGACCAGCTCCCAGCCAAACAGCGAGCCAGCCAGACATAGCTCCAGCCACGAAAATTCCTTCTATCCCAAGATTTAAGACACCAGATTTCTCACACAACAATGCGCCAAGTACTCCAAAAATTAATGGTGTTGATATTCTCAACGATGCGGCCCAGAAAGATTCACTAATGAGAATTTGGAGAATATCAATCATTTAGTTGTCACCTTTTTTTGTTTCGTAAAAGTGAGTTTATAGTTTGAGACAAACCCCCCAATTAAAACACATATTAATGACATTGCGACTACTAAATCAGCTAAATAGGAAGACACACCCATTGCACGGCTCATACTATCTGCTCCAACAAAGACGGAAGCTATAAAGAGTGCAGCCGCAATTACTCCGATAGGGGAAAGCCCTGCCAACATAGCCACTACGATACCAGTATAACCAAAACCTGGAGACAAATCTGCAGTCAAATACCCTTTTAGGCCAATCACTTCGCTCACGCCTGCAAGGCCAGCAAGTGCTCCAGAACAAATTGCAACACCAAGTAAAGATTTATTTACACCAATACCAGCATGGCGGGCCGCAAAAATATTCTCTCCTACCGCCCTGAGTTTAAACCCCCAAATAGAGCGATTAATAAAAATCTGCAAAATTACAGCCAAAACTAGCCCTATAATTAATCCGGAATGAACACGCATTCGAGTTAGAAGCGTTGGTAACATTCCCTGATCTAGAATAGGAGCAGATTGCGGCCAACCTAATCCCATAGGGTCTTTCAACGGACCCTCTAACATCATCTGAAGGAATATCAGAATAATAAAATTTAGTAGGAGTGTAGTTACAACCTCATCAGCACCAAATCTTGTTTTTAATGCCATAGGTACAACCATACCAAAGGCTCCCATTAAACAACCAAAAGTAATAATGATAGGTAATAAAAAAAATCCACTAATATCCAATGCACCAGTACCAATTGCTACTGCAGCCATAGCACCAAGGTACAATTGCCCTTCTGCACCTATATTCCATAGCCTTGCACGAAAAGCGACTGCCGCAGCGAGCCCTGTAAAAATTAATGGGGTAGCACGAGTTAGCATTTCAGATACTGCAAAGACAGACCCAAACACACCTTTTATCATAACAAAATAAGCCTCCCCAATATTGGCACCGGCAAAAGCTAGGGGGATCGCTGCTAATATTAAAGATAACACTGCTGATATAATGGGAATACTAAATTTAAAAAGTCGTGAAGACGAATTTCTGTTCTCTATCCTTATCATAAAGATTCTCCAGCCATCATTAGACCTATTTGTTCTCGATCCATATTTTCTATTTCTGTCAAGACACCGCTGTGAATGACGAGAACTCGATCTGACAGCCTTAATATTTCATCCAGATCCTCAGAAATTAAAAGTATCCCTGATCCATTTTTTCGTGCTTCTAAGAGACGCCTCTCTACCTCACTTGCAGCTCCCATATCGAGACCACGTGTAGGTTGGTTAGCCAAAATTATTTTTGGATTTCTACTAAACACTCTTGCAAGTATCATTTTTTGAATATTTCCCCCAGACAAAAGTCTGGCATGGGCATGGACCCCCGGCCCTCTTACATCATAAGAGGAGCATAATTCTTCGGCTATGGAGTTTATGGATCCTCTATTTAAAAACCCAAACTTTTGTATATTTTTTTCGTTTAAGCTTTCAAGAATAATATTCTCTGCAACTGTCATATTCCCAACTATTCCATCTTTATGACGATCCTCTGGAATTCGTCCAATTCCAGCTTTAACAATTACCTTTGGATTTAGTTTTTTTACCTTAGAAGTACCAAGAATCACTTCTCCCTGATCAGGTTTTTGTAGACCAGATATAAGTTCTGCAAGGGAAGATTGTCCGTTTCCGGACACACCAGCTATTCCTAGAATTTCATGCTCATGAACTTTTAGTGAAATATCAACAAGTCTGTTTCGCCTGGATGATCCTTTCATCGAAATTTTTTCAAGGGACAAAAGAGGATTACCTACTTGAATCTCTACTCGTTTAGAAAGGAGTGTACTTTCTCCAACCATCATCTTTGCTATACTTTGTTCATCAGCATCTTTTGTTAACATTTCTCCAACTTTTTTCCCGTGGCGAAGAACTACTATTCGATTTGAAAACTCTAAAACCTCGCGTAATTTGTGAGATATAAAAATTACTGAGAGCCCGTCATCTGTCATAGCTTTTACATTATCAAACAGTATATCCGCTTCTTTAGGTGTTAAGACAGCCGTTGGCTCATCTAAAACAAGGACCCTAGCGTCCCGATATAATGCCTTTAATATTTCTACTCGCTGCCGTTCTCCTACTGATAATCTCCCCACTGGCTCATCTAGAGCAACAACAAGTCCACTCCGCTCAATGATATCTGCTATTTTCTTTTGGGCCTTCTTTTTATCTGTTTTAAGTGACCAGAGCGACTCCACACCAATCGTAATATTTTCAAAGACTGTTAAATTCTCTGCAAGAGTAAAGTGCTGATGAACCATACCTATCCCCGCCAATATAGCAGCCTGAGGCTGACCTAAACGAAGCGGCTCCATTTGGTTGCTCTTATTTGTGATTAGTATTTCACCATCATCAGGAAGATAATGCCCAAATAACATGTTCATTAATGTCGTTTTTCCTGCACCATTTTCACCGAGCAGTGAAAGGATTTCTCCAACGTATAAGTCAAGACTAACATCATCGTTAGCCACCACACTTCCAAATTTCTTTGAAAGTGACCGAAGTGATAAAACTTTTTGAGCTGACATTTGATTAGATTGGGCTAGTAAATTCAAACTAGCCCAACTTTAGTAACATTATTTATCTGAAACCGGACGGGCATCATTCACATTAACTCGGAACATTCCATCCATGATTTCATTTTCTCGTTCTCGCACTTTCGCAAGAACTTCTGGAGATATCAACGACTCGTCAACGACGAGTGAACCACCCCCGTATCCCATGAAGCTGTATTGTCCATAATCCGAAGCTTCAAATGTTCCATCTTGCACTCTTGAAACAGCTTTATCGATTGTCGCCTCAAAGTGCCAAATTGCTGAAGCCATAATCGTTCCCGGATAGTCACCAGATGTATCAATCACATTTCCAACTGCTTTCACACCTCGTTCTACAGCAGCATCTGAAACTCCAAACCTTTCTGCAAACATAATATCTGCTCCTGCATCAATCATAGCAAATGCACTTTCTTTAGCTTTTGGTGGGTCATACCAGCTATCCAGAAAGTTAACTAAAAACTTAACTTCAGGGTTAACTTCACGTGCGCCGTCCATAAAAGCTTGCATTAAGCGATTAACTTCTGGGATAGCGTATCCACCTACCATCCCAATAATATTTGATTTTGACGCTGCCCCAGCTATCATTCCTGTCAAATAGCTCGGCTCATGAATCCAGTTATCAAAAACAGAAAAATTTGGAGAAACAGGGCCAAAAGAAGATCCCATTAGAAAAGCTGTCTCAGGATAATCTTTAGCCACTTTACGCGCAGCTCTTTCTAATCCAAATACTTCTCCAACTATCATATGCATTCCTTGTTCTGCATATTCTCGCATAACTCTCTCGTAATCCGTATTAGCAACATTCTCAGAAAAAGTATAATCTACTTCTCCACGAGCATCGGCAGCGTTCAGTGCTTTATGTATTCTACTAATCCATTGCTGTTCTACTGGAAGCGTATATACACCGGCCACTTTAACTTTCTCTGCAACAGCAGCGCCTACAGACATTAAAACGCCGATAGAAGCTGTAAAAGCTAATATGATACGACGGATATAACTAAATTGTATTTTCATAATGATCCTCCCCATTTTTATAAAGTAATATATATTGGTATTTTTTTTCCCAATTGGTCAATATTTTATTTTACTTTTAAGAGCTTAATGCGAGTCTCCTTGGAAATTTAGGAGCAAGCAGTAACTATGGTAATTAAAAGAAAGCTCCCAGGTCAGGAAAAGGTTGACCGTTTCATATGTTCCATTATTTTTGATATCAAACTATAGAGGTTAATTGTTTAATCTGAATAAAGTGCTTTACTGTAGTCTAAAACTAAATAAATTCTATTTTTGGGAGTATCAAACAATAGCAATAAGGCTTACAATAAAAGTGCTACTGTATTTACAAAAAAGGACATCTAATGACCCAGTATATGATCTCAGCGCCCCAACCCGAAGCAGTAGAATCTGGCCTTGATATACTTCGCAATGGCGGCAATGTTATTGACGCTGCCATTTCAGCTGGACTAGTTCAAACGGCAGTGGACCCGCAGATGTGTGGAATTGCTGGATTTGGATCGTGTCATATCCATTTAGCAGATGGTACACATAGAATAATAGATTTCCATGGACGTGCACCATTAGCGTCCAAACCTGAAATGTGGGAAAGTCTGATAGATGGCGAGTGCGATGATGGTTTTGGTTTTTTACTTAGAAATCAGGTTAACGAAGTAGGTTATCAATGCATGACCACACCAATGACGTTAAGAGCCTTTGATGATATTCTCAAAAAGTTTGGAACACTCTCAATGAGTGACGCTTTACAACCAGCTATTACTTATTGCGAAGAAGGGTTCGCAATAAGACCCCAAGTTCATAGCTTTTGGACGACACCCAGTATTTCTGGAAGAATTGCTAGAATACGAGGCATGACTGAAGATGAAGCGACTGCAAAAATTTATACTAACAATAATGGCTTACTATATGGGGTTGGAGAAACACTAAAAAACCTAGATATGGCTGAAACATATAGAAATATAGCAAATCATGGTGTTGAAGATTTTTATACTGGGGGCATCGCAAAAAAAATCTCAGATGATATGGCGACGAATGGTGGGTTGCTAACTATGGATGATCTGGCCAATTGCAGATCAATAGAAACTAGCCCCCTAGTAACCCATTACAAAGGTTATAAAGTTTCTACCAATCAACCTCCAGGAGGAGGTTTAGTCATTGTACTCATGCTAAACATTTTAAACCATTTCGATTTAAAATCTATGGGGCACAATTCTCCAGAGTATATCTCTACAGTTTCTGAAGCGATGAAGATTGCTACAGTTGAAAAAGATAATCGTATGGGTGATCCAAAGTTTTTTGATATTCCTTTGGATGAGCTTCTGTCACCAGAATACAGTCTGGCAATGGCTAAAAGAATAAAGCGTGGGGAGAAAACATCAGTTATTCGTCTGAATAGTGGTGCTGATCCAAAGGAAACAACTCATATCTGCGTAGCTGATAATTTAGGGAATTGTGTAACAATGACACATTCCTTGGGCTCTTCAAGTGGTGTTGTAACCGACGGGTTAGGGTTTATGTATAACAACTGTATGATGGTCTTTGATCCACGGCCCGGCAGATCTGGGTCAATAGCTCCTGGGAAAGCTCGGTTCACTGCACTATCACCAACCATTGTATTTAAAGATGATAAACCTTTTCTTCTTGTTGGTTCTCCAGGGGGAACAACAATTACCATGGGAAACCTTCAAGCAATTTTAAATGTAGTAGATTTTGACATGGATGCTCAACAGGCAGTGTCTGCACCAAGATTCACCACAACCTCTAATACAATTGAACTTACAAACAGAATTCTTAGATCAACAGAAAAGGAATTACAGGAAAAAGGTTATCCAACTAAACGTCATCCGTATAGTTACATGATGCCCATCCTTCAAACTATTCGCATAAACAATGGTAGGTTAGACGGAGGTGCTGATCCATCTGGTGATGGTATGGCAACAGGTTTTTGAAACTAACCAACTTAAAATATTACTGAGCTTCTGAAAACGATTTTTTTCATTAGCTATAGCATGCTAGCAGCTTGATTATCCAAAATAATTGAAATGCATTCATGATTAACAAGAAAGCTTGCCGGATTTTCTACAGAAGGTGTTGACCTTAAAGCCTGCCTCACAGCAAAAGCCTTACTGTCTCCAGTAGCTAATAAGATAATCTTTTTTGAATTTAAGATATCTCCTACTCCAAGTGTAATTCCCATACTTCCTATTGGGAGGCTATCTCGCTCAATCGTAGTAGATGCTAAGGAGACAACCCTACAGGAAGACTGTCTTTCACTTCCAGGTTCATTATAGCCAATGTGTCCATTAACTCCGACCCCAAGTAACTGAAGATCAATTCCACCAGTATTAAGGACCTTTTTTAAATACTCTGTAGCCTCTTTAACCATGTCTTCGACAAATACATTAATAGACAGAAATGCCTCATATCCACCTTCCAAACGTTCTATAAATAACTCTCTTAACTCTTTAGAGAAGATACCTTCACCTACGGTTTTTTGAATAATTTCATCTAATTGAACAAACGTAACACCTTTAAATAATCCTGGTTCTTTTTTCTCTTCATCTAATAGGAACCCATATACACCTCGCATCGTTCTGCCAGTAGCCAAACCAATCACAGAGTTTTTCTTTTGCTTCACCTGCTCTAATATCTGTTGGGCCACAGCTTCTTCTGCTCTGCTGTGCTTTTCAAAAATAGATATTCTAAAAGGTATTTCCATAAAGTAAAACTTAACCTCAATCCGAGTTATCTAATTATTCACTGAAATTGTATAAGACTTTATATTAACCTACACGCTTTCCACTATTTTCATCAAAAAAATGAATATTTTCCTTTTTGAATTCAAAATGGATTGTTTGGCCAACTTTTAGTTTTGTATTACCTGTATATTTACCTATCACCTCTCCAATATTACTGTCACATGTTACAATTACTTCATGTCCCATTGGCTCAAGAACAGATACTTTTGCATCCAAAACAGTATTGACTACCTTTGAACTTTTTTCCGTTTTCAATTCTATATGCTCAGGGCGAATGCCCATAGTTAATTTGGGTCCTACTAAATCTGGCCAATCAACCAGATCAATCGTCTGTCCACCATCACATATTAAAGTGTTCCTATTATTTAAAAACTCTAGTGTTCCAGAGATAAAATTCATAGCAGGCGAACCTATAAAGCTAGCTACAAACTGGGAGTTTGGCTTATGGTAAACCTCATCTGGTGATCCAACCTGTTCAATCTTTCCATCCTTCATGATGACAATCCTATCTGCCAATGTCATTGCCTCCACCTGATCGTGGGTTACATAAATCGTCGTCGTTTGAACTTGTTGGTGTAGTTTCTTCATCTCCACTCGCATCTTATGACGTAGTTTCGCGTCAAGATTAGACAACGGTTCATCAAATAAAAATACCTTGGGCTTTCTTACTATGGCACGACCCATGGCAACTCTTTGTTTCTGACCACCCGATAATTCACCAGGCCGGCGATCTAACAACTCGTCTAAACCTAGGATTTTGGCTGCTTCCAAAGTCCTAGAAGTAATTTCTTTTTTAGGAAGCTTTTGAGCACGAATACCAAATGAAATATTTTCGCGAACACTTAAATGAGGATACAACGCATAGTTTTGAAAAACCATTGCTATATCTCTATTTTTAGGATGAGTATTATTAACAATACGCTGATCTATAGATATATTTCCACTACTTATTTCTTCTAATCCTGCAATCATTCGTAACGTGGTAGATTTTCCACAACCAGATGGACCAACAAATACAACGAACTCTTTATCCATTATCTGCAAACAAAAATCATCTACTGCTTTTATTTTTCCAAAATTCTTATTGATATTTTCAAGTAAAACTTCAGCCATTCTAATTTCCTTGTTTTATGTAAACATCTACCAAACTTTGACATTCTGCATTGGTACTGTGCAAAAAATTTTCCATAGATTTTATTCGTAATTCTGTTTCCGCTAAACGTTTAACGTAAACCTTCAAACTTTTTTTAATCGTGACTCTTGCTGGTCCACCAGGGATTTTCCTAACAGATATAAAATGTTCAGGACTACAAACTTTTCTGAAGTTTTTTTCATTTGTAATCGGTTTAACACCGACAACTTCTTCAAAAGACTCAACAAACACGTTAAAGTCTAATTGATCTAGTGAAGACTCTAGAGAAAGCGCCTGATATGCGAGCTTATGAGCGACACTATGAGCCAATCTAAAACTAATTCCCTCTGTTCTCGCCAAGTGGTCAGCGAGCTCCGTAATAGTAGCCATAGATTGGTTAATTCTTTTAGAAACTGAAGCCGTATCAATCTCAATCGAATCTACAAAACCCGCAAGCAAGGGCAATGCTTTATTAAGCCGATCAAAAACTGCGAAACCTGTAGCCTGAGTTTCGCGCTCAGAGTCATTCATATCTGCAAACGGAGTATTATGCATAGTATTTACAATTTGATCTGCGCCTCCCCCAGCCAAAGAGAACTTAAGTCTAAGGTGCTCTAATGGTACAGGGTTTCTTTTTTGGGGCATAATTGATGATATTTGAACAAATCCATCAGGTACTTTAATTTGCGAAACTTCAAAACCAGTCCATGTTACTAGATCTTGAACAAAACGACCTAAATGAAGACACCCTAATTTTATAGCACTATAGGAACCAGTAATATAATCTACGTTGGCAATCGCCCCATAGGAGTTTTCAACTATTGCGGGGAAACCTAATAAATGAGCAACTCTGTTTCTATTCAATGAAAATCCAGAAGTTGTAATCGCCGCGGCCCCCATTGGAGACATATTTACTAAGTTATGAGCAAATTTAATTCGATCTATATCGTTAAGGATAAACTCTATTGCTGCTGAAAGGTAGTGAGCCAAGGTCGATGGTTGGGCGGGTTGACCATGTGTATAGAGAAGAACAATCTCATCAACACCCCTTTCTGCTCTATCAATAAGCTGCCGTAATAAAGAAACATACTGTTTTAACAGGTTTGTTAAACGATCACGAAGCTGCAGTCTAAACATGGTATGTTCCATATCATTACGAGAACGTCCTGTATGCAGTTTTCCAGCAATCTCTGATCCAATACGATAACCCAGCTCTCGTTCAACTAGGAAAAATAAATCTTCAAAAGTGCCATCAAACTCTACATCCATGTAAGGTTTCTCACTATTTATAGATGTTAAACCTTGAAGTATTGACTTGGTTTCCGATGCATTAAGCAAACCCTGCTCATTAAGCATAATGCAATGCGCAATATTTATCTCATGTAAACTTTCAGAAAAGTACTCTTTATAGACCTCTAGATCAGGAGCAAGGACAGCCTCAGAATAAACATTTGCTGGAAATTTATCATATGAACCTGCCATTACTTTATCCTTTAAGACCCGCTAACATTACACCCCTAATAATAAACTTTTGAAGAACTAGGAAAACAAGAAGTGTTGGCAAAGTCGCCAAACATGATGCCGTCATTACAATCTCCCAATCTGTCTGAAATTCTCCATTGAAGGATGCCAATCCAACAGGAATGGTATAAAGTTCAGGACTGTTTGTCACTATTAAGGGCCATATAAATGCTGTCCAGTTTCCTAAGAAGTGAAAAATAGCTAAAGCAGATAGTGCTGGAACAACCAATGGCATAGCAATTCTTGACCATATTGCAAATTCTGACCAGCCATCGATACGAGCTGCCTCTATTAACTCATCAGGTAAACCCATAAAAAATTGACGCATAAGAAAGGTTCCAAAACCTGTCATGAGGCCTGGGAAAGCTATGCCCCAATAAGTATCAATCCACCCAAATTCGCGAGACATCATGTACCAAGGGATTATCAACATCTCGGTGGGTATCATTAAGGTACTTAATATCGCGATAAACACTATTGTTTGTCCACGGAATGTGAACTTAGCCAAAGTATAACCAACTAGAGAGTCAAAAAATACTACAGAAGCTGTACTAAAAGTTGCAACCCAAAGAGAGTTTAACATCCAGCGTGAGAACTGAGACTCTGTCCAAATATAAAGATAATTTTCAAGTGTTGGGTTTTTTGGAATAATCCCCAAAGAAAAAACATCCGCACCAGTCTTAAACGAAGTTGAAATCATAAAAGCTAAAGGTGTAACCATTACGATACCACCCAAGAATAGCAGGGTCCAAATTATTATTTTCGTAGGTTTTATTCTCTCCAGGTAAGCAATTCGAGACGCATAATCAGTCATGGTTTTTTCCTCATCAACCAAAGCTGAAACATGCTAATAACCAACAGTATAACAAATAGGATTACGGTTAACGCAGACGCTCGTCCTATTTTAAACTCATCGAATGCAAATTCGTAGATCATCAAAACAATCGGTTTTGTTGTATTCAGCGGCCCCCCGTCACCATTTGTGGTCATGGAGTATACCTGGTCAAATATACGTAAGAACCCTATCGTAGATACAACTGTTAAAAATATAACTGTTGGCTTAAGAGATGGTAAAGTGATTTCACGTAAAATTTGCCATCTTCCTGCTCCATCAATTTCGGCAGCCTCGTAATAACTTCGAGGTATTGCCCTTATTCCAGCAATGAATATGACAACTTGAAAACCCAATCCTGCCCACACAGCAGGTGCCATTATAGCATATAATCCTTGTGTTACAGATTTTAGGAATGGCTGCTGCGCGATACCCAAGTAATTCAAGAAAAAATTGAAATAACCTATTGGCATGGGTTGATAGAACCATTTCCAAACCCAAGCCATAGCCACAGCTGTTGTCAAAAAAGGAATAAAATATAAGGCTCTAATAAAATCATGCCAACGAGTTATTTCGTTTAAGAAATATGCGACACAAAAGGCTATAAAAAGACTAATTGGTACACCAAGGCCTGCGTACTTAAAAGTATTTAGCAGTACTAACCAAAAATCTTCATCTGCAAAAATTTTCTCATAGTTTCTTAACCCAATATATTTCTTTGCACCCAATAAATTCCATTTTAATGTTGAAACATAAAAAGCTTCAAAAGTTGGGTAAAACCTAATGCAAACATAAAAAACTATTGGTACAGCTAAAAATAACCAAGCTGTTATAGCAAGCTTTTGATTAATACTTAACTTGTTCCAGAAACTCACAAACATCGGGTACCTAAATAAATGTTTAAAAGATGGCACATAACATGCCATCTCTCTTAGTTCTTATTAGTTAGAAATTGTTCCCATCCAACTAGTTATCGTAGAAGTCATCCAAAACCTCTTGTTCATCTTTTGCTACTTTATTAAGTGCATCAGACGGTGAGACTCCCTGTAAAGTTACCATATCGATAGCATCGATAATCGCCTGTCTTTGAGGTTTCTCTGATTTAAATGCAGTAGCAGTTGCATAACCAAGGCCACGAATAAAAGGACCAAAGTAAGGATGCGCTTGGTTTTCGTCAGTTAAAGCAATAGCTGGCTTTGCCGGTAGCTCTCCCACAGTATCCAACCACAATTGCATTGCAACATCACTAGTTATGTGTTGAAGGAATTTATTAGCTGCTGCTAACTTTTCACCTTCAGCTTTAGAGCTAATACCATTTATCCAGTATGAAGCAAAGTTATATCGATTACCCTCATGTCCAGGAAGTTCTGCAATACCAAAGTTTAACTCTTCAACTTTTTTGAAGGTATTAATTCGAAACGAACCATCAAGTACCATCCCAGCTTTACCAGCCTTAAAAGCATCTTGACCTCGGTTCATAAATCCACTCGCTCCAGTTTTATGAGTCATCTGAAAGTCAGTCAAATATTTCAGAGCTTTAGCGCCAGCTGCATCATTGTAAGTGACTTTTGTTCCATCATCTGAGTAAGGTGCTCCCCCATAAAGCCGTGTTAAAACTTCTCTCATAAAGTGATGTTCTTGACCAGCTCCACCATCGGTAGCGTAACCAACGACTTCATAATTTCCACCAGAGTCTTTCTTGGTCAATTTTTTTGCATATTCAACCATCTCGTCTAGTGTTTCTGGTGCACCAGAGAGGCCGGCCGCTGCAAACAGGTCTTTATTATAAAATAAAGCCAGTGCTCTAACCGCTGTCGGTAAACCCCAATAATCTCCATCTACTTTCATTGTAGATACCATTGGGAAAAAATCACTCTCTATGGAAGCGTGCGGAAATGCCTCTTTTGAGAGCGGCTGTAAAAGTCCACTATCTCTATAATCATTCAACCAACCGTAATATAGCTGTACGACATCTGGACCATCACCAGCAGAAACAGCAATTGCAACCTTTTTACGATAATCAGCGTAAGGAAAGTTAGTATGCTTAACAGTAATACCTGGATTCGCAGCCTCAAAGGTTTCAATAAGTGCATCAATTGCTTTCACTCTACTACCATAAGTATACTGCCAGTATTCTATTTCCACAGCACTAGCCAAACTCGCTGATAGCGCCACTATGCCTGCTGCCAGGGCAACAATAGGCTTCTTTATATATCTATTCATTATATATCTCCCTATAATAATAAAATTGTTTTACTGCTAAAATTTGGTTGATTGAACGAAAACAACTGACTTTCCTACCCTTCCCCCAGAATATAGCTTACCCAATTGTTTATTAGAGAGAAGAAAATTTAGCAAACATATTGTTGACTTAGTCAAATACAAAAAATAATGATAAATTGATTTAATAAGAAGTTTTGGGGTTATAATGAGAAATGTAGGCGTAATTAATCAGGAAAAAAGAAGTCCCATGAAGAAACTTTGGGGACACCTCAGGTCATTACAGTCTACGATTACATTTATGCAAACCGGCGCACACCCTGACGACGAAACATCAAAATTGCTCGCTCGTTTATCACTCAAAGACGGTTTTCACATTGTTTATGTTAACGCCGTCAGAGGTCATGGTGGACAGAATTCAATAGGACCTGAGCGTGGAGATGAACTTGGTTATATTAGAACAGAAGAGCTACTACATGCGATGGGTGTTTTTGGAGCAGATATAGGTTGGCTTTCAGAGACCATAGATGATCCAATAATTGATTTCGGACTTTCTAAATCTGGAAAACAGACTTTCGAAATATGGGGTGAAAATTATACTAAGCGTCAAATGGTAAAAATGGTACGAACGTTCAAACCTGATATCCTGATTCCCACATTTTTAGATGTACCAGGTCAGCATGGTCATCATCGCGCCGTTACAGAGTCAACAATTTCTGCGTTTGCTGAAGCGTCAGATCCAAATTTATACTCCGATCTAAATTTAAAACCATGGCAAGCTAATGCTCTCTATTTACCTGCATGGGGTGGTGGTGGTGGTGCATATGACGACGAAGTGCCCCCTCCTAGTGCCACTCACTTTATTGATGTTAGTGGATTTGATCCCGTTTTTGGAGGGTCTTACAGTCAGATAGCAGAATGGTCTCGTAGTTATCATGCATCTCAGGGAATGGGTAAAGTGATTGACGAAATGGGAGGACAAGTACCACTCCATCAGCTAAAAACACTTTCCGGACAAAAGGTTGATAAAAAGTTAGTAGATGGCGTTCCAACTTGCCTTTCTGAGCTCAGAGAATTTTGTGATAGTGAAGAATCTAGGTCTGCATGCGAATTGGCCGACAGAGCTGCAGTAAAAGCGTTAGAGTCATTTCCAAATCAGTCTGCTGTTATAACTCACCTTTGTGAATTAAAGGCCCATCTAGAAACAATAGAAAGTCACATTGATGAAGACCATGCTCACAGAGTCACTCTTAAAAAATCACAATGCTCAAGGGCAATAGCTGAAGCAGCTCAACTTTTAATTCGTCTAGATATTGAACCTTCAACACCAGTTATTGGTGACCCTTTTACAGCTAATCTTAGTTGGTATCAGAATAAGACGATAAAACTAGAAAAAATCTCTGCATCTTTAATTGACCCTACCAATAAAATTAACATACCCTTTCTTGATGATGAAAGTACTACTAAGAATGTAGATAAAAGAGAAGTAATAGAAGTAACTAGCCAACGGAAAACTATTACATCAACAGCCTATATAAAAAATAAAATTCCAGTACCTTTGTTAAAACCTTGGCATGGTATATCCCCACCCGCATTTGGTTTGCATGCAAAAGTTAAGTTTTCATTACATGGACAGAGTTTTGAGGTAGTTACTACACCAGAGATCCCTTTCACTACTCAACCAGAAACAACCGCAGATATTTCACCAGAAAACATTATAATTCTTCAAGGTGATAAAAGTGATAATGCAAAAACTCATAACGTATCTATTAAAATCCAGTTATCAGGACAAGAAACCGGTGCGGCATTGGACGCTTTGACATTGGATCTACCTAGCGACTGGAGTGCAAAATCAAAATCTAACAAACAGCAAAAGAATAAAGAAATTGATATACTAATCCCTCCTGGTACAAATCAGGGACACTACGAAATAAAAGCTAGCTTTGATAACACACCTCTCCTTCAAAAGAGAGAGATATCGCACTCACACATAAATCCGCAAGTGATCTTGAAACCCTGTCAGGCCAATATTGCACTTGTAAATTCACAGTCACTTTCTGGGCTTAAAGTGGGTTGGATCGATGGTGGTGTCGATCGAGCCTGGTTTTGGGCAGAGAAATTAGGGGCCAACGTAACACATATAACTGATGAAGATTTATTATCTGGAAATATTATGAATTTCGATACTATCGTCTCCGGGGTGTTTTCTGGCAACAGCAGGCCTATTAATAATGCTATGAGTCACCTTCGTGAATGGATGAAAAATGGGGGTCGTTATATAAGTCAATATCATCGACCGTGGGATAATTGGGATTCAGAGAAAAGTGCGCCTTATTCGTTACAGGTCGGTAGTCCTTCTATTCGTTGGAGAATCACAAACGCCAATAGCCCCGTAATTATTAAGAAACCAGAACACCATTTTTTTAAGGGACCCAATAATATTTCTGAGGAAGACTTTGAAGGGTGGGTTAAAGAAAGAGGGCTTTATTTTGCATCAAGCTGGGGGCAAGAATATGCATCATTGCTCTCAATGTCTGATCCAGGTGAAGAACCACTGCACGGGGCCTTGATGCATGCAACAGTTGGGAAAGGTGATCACCTACACTGCGCTCTAAATTTATTCTATCAAATGGATAACTTAGTACCCGGTGCCTTTAGACTTTTCGTAAATTTGGTTAGCCCTCGTCAAGGTTAATGTTAAAACAGAACAAAAACCTTTACGGGCTTCAATTTTGGCTTTTAAACGAAATTTTTATGTTAACGCATATCATTTTAGTAAAGTTTTTAGTTGGAGATTTTCTGCCAGTCCAGATTGTTTTTATAAGAGCTCTAAGTAGTACCGTAATACTGCTTCCAATTATCCTCTTAAGAGGTGATGGAAAAGTTTTAAAAGAAAATATAGCCCTTAATATGCTAAGGGTAGGTTTTTCGTCAGTGGCATTAACAATTAACTTTTTTACAATATCCCAAATCCAATTAGCTCAGGTCAGTACCATTGGTTATCTTAGACCCGCTGCTATGTCATTAATTGCATTCTTCTTTCTAAAGGAAAAACAATCTATTCTTAGATGGCTAATGATAACTCTAGGTTTTTTGGCGATTTGGTTTGCCTTTAATCCTGAAGCTCCAGAACTCAAGCTAATTGCTTTATTGGCAATTTTTGGAATGTTTTGTGGGAGTGCTGCAACTATTATTCAAAAACATTTATCTAGTGAAATGGGGAACCTACCTTTGATGGTGTGGTATTCTGTCGGAATTTGTATTGTATCAGCACCATTCGCTTTTTATTTTTGGCATCAACCAGATATGACCCAATGGGCCTTAATGGTTTTAATAGGCTTGCTCGCAACAACTGCACAGTTTTTCTTTATTAAAGCTTTCCGAAGCGCTGAAGCTTCTTTTCTTGCCCCCATGGGGTATTTTCATATAATCCCTGTTACTATAATCGGTTTTTTCATTTTTTCAGAGATACCAAGCAAAAACACAGTAATTGGAGCAAGTTTTATCCTAGTTGCTTTAATTATTTTAACACTTCGAGAAACTCGAATAAAAAATTAAATTTTTAAAAGGAAAGTAATAAAAATGCGTTATTTACATACTATGGTTAGAATTTCAAATATAGAGGAATCGTTAAAGTTTTACTGCGAACTTCTGGGCCTAATCGAAAGTAGGCGTGTTGATAGCGAGGCAGGTCGTTATACTAATATTTTCCTTTGTGCTCCATTAGACAAAGAGAATTATGAATTAAATCGCTCCCCCGCTTTAGAACTCACCTACAACTGGGATCCTGAGGAGTATGATAGTAGTCGAAACTTTGGTCATCTAGCCTTCAGAGTTAAGGATATATATGTATTATGTGAGGCACTAATGGATGCTGGAGTTACAATTAACCGGCCTCCTAGGGATGGGAATATGGCATTTATTAAATCTCCTGATGAAATATCAATAGAACTTTTGCAGGAAGGAGAACCAATGTTGCAATGTGAGCCATGGATATCAATGAAAAATGTGGGTTCTTGGTAGTTTTAAATTTAAGACCGTTAATCATGAGGGCTTATGTTTCCAAATTAATACCTAGCCGAGAACCTAGATTTTAACTAACCTTAATAACAAATCATAATTATTTTGAAAGTTTTCATGAAAACTTATCTTGCTATTGATCAAGGGACAACAAGCAGTCGCGCCATTGTATTTGACACCAACGGCAACACTGTAAGTACAGCTCACAAAGAACTCACTCAAATATATCCAAATGATGGTTGGTTAGAGCATGATCCAGAGGAAATATGGTCAAGTACGCTCTCTGTCACTAGGAAAGCCATAAGTGAGGCAATTTCTGGAGGTTATAAAGTTTGTGGAATTGGTATCACCAATCAAAGGGAAACTTCAATTATTTGGGATCGAAGAAATGGTAAACCCATATACAAAGCAATCGTTTGGCAAGACAGACGAACCTCTAAAATCTGCGAGAAAATCCATAAATCAGGGAAAGCACAAGAGATTACAAAATCTTCTGGATTACTGATTGATCCATATTTCTCAGCTACAAAAATTAGTTGGATATTAGATAATGTACCAGGAGCCCGTAAGAGGGCCGAAATTGGGGAGTTAGCCTTTGGAACTGTTGAAAGTTTTTTAATATGGCGTTTAACAGGAGGTAAGAAACATATTTCTGATGCCACAAATGCATCACGAACCAGTCTTTACAATATAGAGAACGGCGATTGGGACGACTCTCTTCTATCAATTTTTAATGTTCCCAAGAGTATTCTTCCAGAAGTAGTTGAGTGTGCAGGATTACTTGGGCAAACAACAACAGAAATTGGATATTCATTGCCAATCCTGTCGGCAATTGGAGATCAGCAATCAGCCGCTATTGGCCAAGCGTGTACAGAGCCAGGGGAAATAAAGGCCACTTTTGGAACAGGTTGCTTTGTTATACTAAATACTGGAGAAAAAAGACTCCATTCTAATAATCGCCTCCTAAGTACAATTGGTTTGAAGTTAGATGGTAAAACAAGTTTTGCTCTAGAGGGATCAATTTTTAATGCTGGAACTGTTGTTCAATGGCTACGTGATGACCTAAAAGTGTTAAGAAATGCTAAGGATTCTGCTAACATAGCAAACAGTATGACGAGTAATCACGGAGTATATATAGTCCCAGCTTTTACAGGGCTGGGCGCGCCATGGTGGGATCCTGATGCTCGCGGTGCAATATACGGAATTACACGAGATACTAGCAGAGAACATTTTGTAAGAGCTGCGTTAGAATCTGTTGCATACCAAACTAATGATTTATTTAATGCAATGTCCCAAGATGGTATAAAACCACTCCTATTAAAGGTAGATGGAGGTATGTCAGAAAATAACTGGTTAATGCAGTTCCTATCTAATATTTTAGGGATAAGTGTTGAAAGGCCGAAAGTATTAGAAACTACAGCACTTGGGGCCGCCATGCTAGCAGCATTAGCAGATGGTTGCTTTAGTAATATAAAAGATGCATCAAAGGCGTGGCACCTTGATGCACGCTTTACCCCTACTCTCTTACCATCACAGACTAAAGTACTCACGGACGGCTGGTCAGTGGCCGTAAAAAAGACTTTATTCTCTAGTCAGTAATCTTAACTCATACACTAACTGTTAAAAAAACTCTCTATGTAAAATAATAAAGTAACCTGGCATAAGGCAATGAATGGTGGTCAAGGATATCACCACTATATGAATCGTATGGCTGTAGAAGGTTGTAGACTTAAAGCATGATCACGGTTTACATCTCTATTACCTAGATCCCATCTGTGAGAGAAAATTACTTACTAAGTCTAAGCCCTGACTAAGAACTTCTGGACTGTTCGCATACCCTATCCTTAGCCAACCTTCCATCTCCATCACCGAACCCGGTGTAAACATCACCCCTGTCTCACGTAATAGCTGGATACAGAACTCACGTGAGGGAATATCAAAATCGTATTTTAGTAATGCCGTAGTACCAGCTTGGGGTTTTTTATACGAAATTGAATGTTCCTTTGAAACCCAATCATCTAAAATTTTTAGATTTCCTCGTGTAATTTTTTGGCTACGACCAATAATTTGTTCTTTATTTTCTAACGCCAAGGATGCAAAATAGTCGTCTATCATACCAACACTGATAGTATTATAGTCCCTTCGTATAGAAACTGCCTCAAGTACTTCTCTAGGGGCAGCAATCCAACCTAAACGAATTCCAGCTAAAGAAAAAACCTTTGACATACTAGATACACTAATTCCTTTCTCATATATATCAGCCATTCCTGGCGCGAATCCATTGCCTACTTGATTGGTTCCACGATAAACTTCGTCACATAGTATGTACGCTCCAGAAGTACGTACCACTGCAACAAACTCTTCTAGGTTAGCACCCATTAGAAGTGCACCAGTAGGGTTATTTGGATTATTCAATACTACTAGTTTTGTATTTGGACGAAGCATTCTTCCTAACTCTTCTAGATCAGGTAGAAAGTCATTCTCAGGACGTAACCACAAAATATCTAACTTAGCTCCAAAACTCTCAGGGATAGAGTAGTGCTGTTGATAAGTTGGGCAAATAGAAATCACATGATCTCCTGGTGAGATCATAGTTTCATGAACTAATGCATTTGCACCAATAGCTCCGTGAGTAACAACAATATTGTCTCTTTTTTGATTTTCATAAAGGCCACATATATTATCTCTAAGGCGAGATGAACCCTCTATCTCTCCGTAAGTCAATTTCATAGGTAAAAGCTCATCTAGGATAGTGTTACCCTTACCAGAAATATTTAATAACTGTTCAACAGTTAGAGACGCGACACAGGTTTCAGCTAAGTTATATTTACACTGTGTCTCAAATTCATTCATCCAAATTTCTACACCAAAAGGTTTAATTTTCATTTTATATTTCCTTTTAATAAAATTTATCTCTTAATAACCCAGGTCACGGTCAACTTCATGAAGTAATAGTTTATTATTTAATAGTCTTAAATAGTTTTGAGCAATATCCAAGATCGTATCATCAACATTCCACCCAGAAACATGTGGAGTAATGGCTATTTTAGAGTGACCCCAAAATGGGTGATCTAAAGGTAAAGGTTCTTGTCTAAATACATCTAAAGTTGCTGCCTTTAAAATTCCGTCATCAAGCGCGTCAACTAAATCATTATCTACGACCAGATTCCCACGACCTATGTTAATAAAAATAGCTCCTGATTTGAAATTTCTTAACATTTTTGAATCTATTAAATTATCTGTCTCTCGCGTTGAGGGCAAAATACCAATAACGTAATCTGAGTGAGATAACATTGTTTCCAACCCATTATGCCCAGTATATGACTTAATACCTTTGATGCTCTTTGATGATTTACTCCACCCAGATACCTTAAATCCATATTTCAGAAAAAGTTGTGCAACTTTTCTACCTATTTTCCCTAAGCCCAAAACTCCAATATGCGTGTTGTTAATGCACAAAGGAGAGTGCTGTTTCCAGTCTTTTCGAATTTGATTCTTTTGATAAAAACGAATATTTCGTTGATATGAAAGGACCTCAGCCAGGCAATATTCAGCCATTTCCAGAGATTGCGTACTACTACTCATTCGAGCAATACGGATACTAGTTGGAAAATTTGGGTCCGCTAAAATAGAGTCCACCCCCGCTCCTACTTTTTGAACTAAACGCAGGTTAGGTAAGTACTGCAGAATAGAGATATCGAAAGTATTCGTAAAGGTTGCCATTATGATTTCAGGCATAGTAAATTTTGGAGGGCCACAAACTATATTAACATTAGGTAAACTAGCAGAAATTAAGGTTTTCAAACTTATATCTGTCATCCATTCTGGATTCCTCATATCAATAAGTAGGGACATGAATACTCTTTCTTTTCGAATGTTTTTTAAAGACATACATTTCAGTTCCACCAATCGCTTGGTTTAAGCCTCTTTCGAGGTTTTCTCTTTGCTTCCCAAATTAAAGCAATTTTTCTAAGCGGAGAGGTTGCTAGCCAACGCCATATAATATCATAAAAGCTCTTATATTTACGGTTGAAAGGACAAACACGCATACATATTGCACAATCAGTTCTTATCTTAGCCCAATACCCAAAACATTTCTCACAATTTGCAGACCATTTTTTTACCCCCTTTATTGTGGAAGGGCTCCCACTTCCTTCTGTAGGAGCGCCAAAAGGTAATGCTTTGGGAGGGCACGCTTTCGCACACTTGGTACAATCATTACAATATTCTTTTATACCCAGCGGCTTAGGAACATCATTTTTTAAAGGTAGTGACGTGAAAATCTTTGAAAACCGTACTCGTGGCCCATACTCGGGAGTTAGAACCATTTGGTTTCTGCCATATTCCCCCAAACCTGCTTTTATTGCATACGGTATAACTAAAGCAGTATCATTCATTGAGGCTATAGCCTCATATCCAAGACCTCTAATATATGCCGCCAATTGCATACAAATTGAGGCTTCGTGACTGTACTCTCTGCCTGTTGAGGCCCCTGCTAAAGCAGATGGATATGTGTCAACAAGATCATAATCCATTGCGTGAGCCATAACTATTACCGAGTTACAGTCTGCAGGAAGTTCGTTATCAACAGCTGAAAAAGTTTTTGTATCGACCCTATGACTATAGTGCCACCTTTTATCTACCGATGTAATTCCAACTAAATCTGCCCCAAAAAGTTTTGCTATTTTTTTTATTTCAATTGACTGGTTTGCTACATCGTCAATTAAAACCTTATTTGGTGCAATCTCAGTGTCTGACTCTATTGCTGCTTGAAAACCTTCTCTTAAACCCCTTTCTCCACCTCGATTGGAAATGATATCGGAAATTAACCAAGATGCATTTCGAAGAGAAAAGTCTTTTTGGTTAAAACCTTCCCCACGTCTAGGAATAAAATCTGTCCTATAACTATTAAAAAATGCCTCTGTGTCAGGGGATTTAATAGACACATCCCAGTAAGCTCTGGTGAACATATCATTCATTTGATTAAACTGACGGAAACTATTAGAAACATCAAAGCCAACAAGATCATCACTACTCATCTGATCCTTTTGTTCGCTCTTGAGTTCAATTTCAGTTAACAACTGAGAAACCATTTTTGTCATTTTTTTAACCTTTTATCTTCAGAATTAACTTGATCAAAAACTTATACTTTTTAAATATAAGTTACAATTTTAGTTTGATTGTATTAAAAAAGTTCAAGGGGTTTATATTCATATGATAATTATATCTGGTGCTGGAATTTCGGGGCTTTCTCTTGGCTTAACGTGTCACCAGCTTGGCATACCATTTCAAATCTTCGAAAAATCTCAAAAAATTAAACCTTTAGGTGTAGGGATTAACATCCAACCAACCGCAGTCAGGGAGTTGGCCGCTATGGGGCTTTTAAACGAGCTTGAGGCCACTGGTGTAAAAACACGTGAATTGGCCTTCTTTACAAAATTAGGGTTAGAAATATGGTCTGAGCCACGAGGATTAGAAGCAGGTTATGATTTTCCACAATTTTCAATTCATCGTGGTGAATTACAAATGCTACTGTATAGAACTTTAATTAACCGCTGTGGGACAGATACCATTAAGCTCGGGTATGAAGTTATTAAAAGTCAGACAAAACAAAATAAAGTCCACGTTTCAATTATGGATAACGCAGGTAAATTGTCTGAAATTAGTGGAGACCTTTGTATTGCCGCTGATGGTATAAATTCAGTATTACGACGGCAGCTATATCCGGGCGAAGGTCCTCCCCTTTGGAAAGGGGTTATACTTTGGAGAGGAACCAGCAAATCCAAACCTTTTAGGTCGGGAGCAACCATGGCTATGATTGGTCATGCTACTCAACGCATAGTAGCCTACCCGATATCTACGCCTGATAGAAAAGGGAACGTAATAATTAATTGGATTTGTGAACGTAAATCTGAAGACACAAAGCTCATCCAGGAAAATAACTGGAACAAATCTGTAAAGTTCAACAAATTCTTACCTTATTTCGAAACTTGGTCATACGACTGGTTTGATTTTCCAAATATGGTGAGATCCTCTAATACAGTCCTAGAATATCCAATGGTAGATAGAAATCCCGTTGATAATTGGGTGGATGGGCTCACACTCCTGATAGGAGACGCCGCACATCCAACATACCCCACAGGTTCTAATGGAGGCACTCAGGCAATCCTGGACGCTAGAAGCTTGGGTAAAGCTTTAATTGAATATGGCTCGACTAAAACTGCGTTACATCATTTCCAGGAACAAACCCTAAAAAGTTCAAATAGTGTAGTATTAGCAAGTAGAAAAAGCGGTCCTGATACTATCTTGCAGATTGTTGAAGAAAGGTGTGGTGGAATGTTTGAGACACTAGATAGTGTGATAAGTCAGCAAGAGCTATCAAAACACTCTGCTAACTTTAAGTCTCTTGTCGGGCTTTCAGTAACACAATTTAATAAACAATCATCGTTATTAGGAGCTTACTTATGAAAAATGCGATAGTACTCCCAACCCCACAATTAACTTTCTTTGCTCAGCTACAAATCTCTCTAGATGACCCTATTGAATTGGGAGCAGGAAGAACATCCTTACGCCGTATAATACCTATAATAGGTGGAAATTTTAAGGGGCCAAGCATTGAGGGGATTATCTTAAATCTTGGTGCAGATTGGCAAACGATTGCTAGTACCGAGCTAAGTGAGTTAGACACAAGATATGCTCTTCAAACTTCAGATGGGGCTATAATAGAAGTGATAAATAAAGGATTTCGTCATGGTCCAGAAAGTATAATTTCAAAACTTGCAGCTGGTGAAAATGTAAACCCTTCTGAGTACTCTATGATAACACAAGCCTCTCTGGAAACAGGTCATAAGAAATACAACTGGGTAAATAAATTATCTTTTTTAGGAACTGGTGCTCGTTTCAAGTCTGAAGTTATTTTAGATCTATATTCTGTCTCTTGAGACTAACAACTATAAGGTGATAATGAGTCCTACAGGGCAATTAACAAGTTTACTACATAAAGTAAGTTTTATAAACCTTTGGAGTCAATTTCAGCTACGTCTTCTATTATCTTTCTGAGTTGTGAGGTTAAATTATGTCCTTCTGAAGAATAAACTCCATTTAGTGCAGCTGTCCCAATTGTAAAGGCTCTAGCACCTGACTCCATTACTTCTAAAATTTTTTTCTTACAATCAATCGATCCTGCTATGATAACAGGCTTATCAGTTACTGACCTTACAGCATTCATAAGAGATGAAACGTCTCCCACAAAGCGATATGCTAGTAAATCAAGTCCATGAACTCCCTCATAACTTACTAACTTACTTGCGCTTTTTACAATTTCCTCAATCGAACCAGTAAGCACACTCGGATGCCCGACTATTTCTCCTGGAAACGGAAAATATCTAATCTTTGACCCTTTGATAATAGGAAGAACAGATTGGATGTTAGTACCACCAAGCAAGTTATCAACACCAATATCTACAGCAGTTTGCGCTGATAGCATTTCACTATTTTTATCTAAAGAGACAACTTCTAAATAGCTCTCAGCTCCATATTTTTTTATTTTATCATTAAGTATTTTTAATTTCTCAAAAGAAAGACCAATATCCTTAAACCCTATATGCTTAACACCACAGTTTAATACTGTTTCAAGATGTTCTTCAGCATCCTTAACAGTTTGGTCATTTCGGGTAAGCATAAAGATAAATTTTAAACTCATAACGTTTTAGCTTTATTTTTTGCTTCCACTAACTGTTTTGCATAATTCATCGCCATTCCAAAGCTAGCTGCATCAGCGACTCCTTTACCAGCTATATCAAATGCTGTTCCATGATCGGGGCTAGTGCGTACAAATGGCAGACCTAAGGTAATGTTGACCCCCTGTTCTAACCCCATATACTTAACGGGAATTAAACCTTGATCATGGTATTGAGCAACGACAATATCAAATTTTCCTAATCTTGCCTGCATGAAAACAGTATCACCCGGCCAAGGTCCTGATGCATTGATACCTTCTTTTTTTGCAGCTTCTATAGCAGGTGAAATAGTTTCAATCTCTTCTTTACCAAACAAACCACCTTCACCAGCATGAGGGTTTAAACCTGCCACGGCAACACGTGGTTGGGAGAAACCAAGAGCTATGGCTCCATCATGAGCAAATCGAATTGCCTTCATTTGAGCCTCAAAAGTTACAGCTTTTATGGCTTCACTTAGCGAACAATGAATTGAAACTAAAACAGTGCGTATATCACCATTTCCGAGTAACATCGCAACTTGGTCAACTCCAGAAAACTTAGCTAAAATTTCCGTATGACCAGGGTAGTTAATACCGGCTAAGGAGAGAGCCTCTTTGTTAATTGGTGCAGTTACAATAGAGTTCACTTTTCCTTCAAGGGCATGACTTATACTACTAATTATTGCATCGTATGAGCTTTTTCCACTATGCTCTGAGACCTCACCAAAGCGTGGAAGGTTTTCAAAAAAACTAGTTTGAAAAACTTCTATTATATTCCGGTCAAATGTAGCATCTTCAACTGTCTTCAAGGTTTTCACATTTAGATTAACTGAGGTAACTTCTATGGCCCTCTGCATAACTCTGGGACAACCAAACACAATGTTTCTTGAGCCAGGCGGTTGGTTTGATAGGGTCTTAACTATAATTTCAGGTCCAACCCCAGATGGATCGCCCATTGTAATTGAAGTAGGCCCTAATGGGTATGTCATCAACTATCCTCTATAAAGAAATTTAACATGAAGAGGTACGAAGTCCTATTTATTAATTTTAAACTTATTATATCAATAATAAAGACACAAGAACCAGAAAATTAGTATAGACTTTAACCAATCTACAGAGTGTACTCTACCTGTTTCGCTTTCAAAAGTTAATTTGCAATTCAAATGTAGCAGACTAATGAAAGTATCACTGAAGATTGGAGAAATTATGTCATACTTCCCCAAAGCTGGCTCTAATTGGAAGAGCTTTTCTACATCAAATAGTAAAATCGATGTTTTATCCTTAAAGCGTGATATTGAGCTGGCTGATACATACGAGTCTCAGTGGCCATACGATCTTACTGCTGCAGGAAGTGTACCTGGGTTAACGGATATTGAAGAACCTCCACACAACCAAGCCCTCGGCCCCTACACACCCCGTGGTCATAATAATGGCTGTATTCTTAAGGGAGGTAGGGTGGTATTCCATTGGGGCGAAGTTGACCGTATGGACATGACTTTTAGCATTGCTAAAAGTTATCTTGCCCTCTTAACAGGTATAGCTATCGAAGATGGTTTAATTTCTGATATTGATGCCCTAGTTGGTAATACAGTTAAGTCTGGTGAATTTGATTCCATGCAAAATAGAAATATCACATGGCGTCACTTACTGGAGCAAACTAGTGAGTGGGAGGGAACACTTTGGGGAAAGCCAGATCTAATAGATCGAAATCGACAACTTGGGCCTAACGCCGATAACTCTCGCAAGGGTTTGTACCGCAAACTTCAATCCCCTGGTAGCTTTTACGAATATAACGATGTCCGCGTAAATTTACTGGCACTATCACTTTTATATACATTCCGGCGTCCACTACCAGAGGTTCTTAAAGAACGTGTGATGGATCCTATTGGAGCATCCGAGCATTGGATATGGGAAGGGTATCACAACTCATTTGTGGAGATCGACGGTAGAACTGTGCAATCTGTTCCTGGTGGAACACATTGGGGCGGTGGGATTCAAATTAGTACTATGGATCACGCACGTGTGGCATTATTAGTGCATAACCGTGGTGTTTGGAGTGACAAGCGTATTTTACCTGAAAAGTGGTGCGTTAACCTACGCACACCATCCAAGCTCAATCCTAATTACGGATTGCTTTGGTGGATAAATACTAGTCAGAGTCAATGGCCAGGATGTTCAGAGGCATCTTATGGTGCTATTGGTGCAGGAACGAACATTATTTGGATCGACCCCGATGACGACCTAATCGTAGTAGCTCGCTGGATAAATGAGAAAAAAGTCGCTCAGCTTCTTAGTACTATAGTTCAAGCCCAGAAATGAATCTTGGGCCTGAACATTTTTTAGAAGCTATGAAATCTCAAAACGATCAAGGTTCATTACTTTGTCCCAAGCAGAAACAAAATCACGTACAAATAATTGCTTAGCGTCATCACTGGCATAAACCTCTGCAATGGCTCTCAATTGAGAATTCGAACCAAAAACCAGATCAACAGCTGTACCTGTCCACTTCACATCACCTGTTGCTCGGTCAGTTCCTTCGTATACACCTTCTGAAAGAGAGGAAACTTTCCACTCAGTTGACAAATCAATAAGGTTTACAAAAAAATCATTACACAACGTTTCAGATTTTGATGTTAGTACTCCATGTTTTGTCCCGTCAGAATTTGTATTAAGCACTCGCATTCCACCAATAAGAACGGTCAATTCAGGAGCTGTTAAAGTTAACATGTGCGCTCTATCAATTAACGATTCTGCTACCGGCCTCCCATGATTTTTGCCAGAAAAGTTTCTAAATCCATCTGCCATGGGTTCAAGAACCGCAAAGGATTCTACGTCTGTCTGTTCTTGAGATGCATCTGTCCTTCCTGGCACAAAAGGAACTTCAAAATCTTGACCTGCATTTTTTATAGCTTTTTCAACTCCGGCGCAGCCAGCGAGAACAATAATATCTGCTAAAGAAACAGACTTATTTCCAGATTGACTACTATTGAATTCACTCTGAATAGTTTTAAGAATTGATAGCACGCTAGAGAGTTCTTTTGGATTATTTACTTCCCAATTCTTTTGCGGTTCCAGTTGGATGCGAGCACCGTTAGCCCCTCCACGTTTATCAGTACCACGAAATGTAGATGCAGACGCCCATGCCGTTTGAACTAATTGGCTTACGGACAATTCTGAACTTATTATCTTAGACTTCAGTAATGTTATATCGGTAGCTGTAATAAGTTCATGAGTAACCTCTGGAACAGGATCTTGCCATAAGAATGGCTCTGCGGGCATTAATGATCCAAGACCTCTAGAGTAAGGTCCCATGTCACGATGAGTTAACTTAAACCACGCCGTCGCAAACACTCTCGCAAGTTCATCTGGGTTTTCATGGAATCTTTTTGAAATTGGTGCATATATTGGATCTTCTCTCAATGCCAAATCAGATGTAAACATAACTGGAGCATGGCTTCTAGAGGGATCGTGGGCATCTGGCACAGTACCTGAAGCTGAGGATTCTTTTGGCTTCCACTGAGTTGCGCCAGCCGGACTCTTAGTTTTCTCCCACTCGTAACCGAACAGGTTATCAAAATAATTATTATCCCATTTAATTGGATTAGTAGTCCAAGCTCCCTCTAAACCACTTCCAATTGCATGAGCACCTTTACCACTTTCAAAACTATTTTTCCAACCTAAACCTTGCAATTCTAAGGTAGCACCCTCGGGTTCAGGTCCAACATATTTATCAGGGTCGGCAGCTCCATGAGCCTTCCCAAAAGTGTGGCCACCAGCAACCAATGCAACTGTTTCTTCATCATTCATTGCCATTCTGGCAAAAGTTTCGCGAATATCACGAGCTGATGCAAGTGGGTCTGGATTACCATTTGGTCCTTCTGGATTAACATAGATTAAGCCCATTTGTACCGCACCAAGAGGTTTATCAAGATCACGGTCTCCAGTATAACGCTCATCTGCAAGCCACTCCCCTTCTGGGCCCCAGTAAATATCCTCTTCTGGTTCCCAAACGTCTTCACGCCCTCCTGCGAAACCAACGGTTTCTAATCCCATCGATTCTAAAGCACAATTTCCAGTTAGAATAAAAAGATCAGCCCAGGAAATTTTTTGACCATACTTTTGTTTGATTGGCCAAAGTAGCTGACGCGCCTTATCAAGGTTTACATTGTCTGGCCAACTATTAAGTGGCGCAAAACGAAGGGTTCCCGCGCCTGCACCACCCCTACCGTCTCCTATACGATAAGTACCAGCGCTATGCCAAGCCATCCGAATAAAAAAGGGGCCATAGTGACCATAATCAGCCGGCCACCACTCCTGAGAGTCAGTCATTAATGCGTATAAATCACTTTTTACAGAATCTAAATCGAGGCTTTTAAATTCACTCGCGTAGTCAAAATCCTTTCCCATAGGATTAGAGAGATCAGAGTTTTGGTGTAACATTTTAATGTTCAGTTGGTTAGGCCACCAATCTTTATTTGACATGATATCTGCATTTTCTACTCTTCTTACTCCACCCATTACTGGGCACTTAGTTTCGATGTTCATTAGTTTCTCCGTTCCTTTTTTTAAATCTACTAATCGTGGGTAGGATGTTATCAACTTTCAAGAAATACTAGAAAAGCTCAGCGAGCAGGTCAAGTACTTTAGAACAATTCTAAGTTATTAAATCTAGATTTGTGTAACAACTGAAGACGATCATCAAGCGTGGTTCAGCCCAATTTATTTATTTAACTAGTTTTCAATAGATTTTAACCAAATTGTTAGTATTTTTCTCGGTTATGGTTACGAAGTCAGTAGAAATTAAACTTAGAATAACAAAAGAAACGTACCTTTAGCTCGAAATAAAACGTCAATGAACGCAACAATTATTTAAAGGTAAAAATGTGTCATAAAATGAAAAAAACGCTAACCCACTGAGTTAGCGTCGCTTTACTTGGTTGCGGGAGTAGGATTTGAACCTACGACCTTCAGGTTATGAGCCTGACGAGCTACCGGGCTGCTCCATCCCGC
>ERZ651776.328-NODE-328-length-69383-cov-7.470825_pt1 | contig 69383 bp, 69 predicted proteins | sample MGYA00514761_ERZ651776 | MGnify/ENA metagenome assembly ERZ651776
AGGCGGCCGTCACTTCAACGTCAACCGCTTTTTCACGGTTGGCTTTCAAAACATCAAACTGTTGCGAAATTTCGGGCAATAGCTGGAGGCGACGATTCTCAGACAGAACGGTTAAAAAATTCCTGCCCTGGTCGCTCAGCGCATCACCACAAATCTCAATCAACGCACGTGCTTGCTGATCCGCCGTCACGCTTGGCGAAGACAGCAACTTAACCACATTGGGCTGCTGCGTAACTGACCCGGCAATCGCTAAGCTTTGCGACCAGCCCTGTAGCTCACTCGCAGTGTCGGCGAACTCAAACGCTGCTTTAGCATAGGGTCGAGCTAAGGTGCTCAATTCTGCCATGATTAACCTCGGTTACAGCTGCGCTGCTAAGTTATCAACCAATGTGCGATTGGCCTTGTCGTCGATGGAAGCTTCAAGCACCTTCTCAGCACCAGCCAGAGCCAACCCTGCCACAGCAGTGCGCAACTCTTCTTTAGCACGATTGATTTCTTGCTCAATCTCAGCCTCAGCCGCGACTTTCAGGCGATCGCCTTCAGTGCGGGCCTGTGTCTTAGCTTCGTCAACGATCTGGTTTGCGCGCTTATTCGCCTGATCAATAATGCCGGCAGCTTCCTGCTTGGCTTCCTTCATTTGATCGGTGGCTTTGTTTTTCGCCAACTCTAGATCCCGCAGAGCACGATCAGCCGCATCAAGACCATCGGCGATTTTCTTCTGTCGCTCTTCCATTGATTCAATAATAACCGGCCATACAAACTTCATGCAGAACCACACAAAGAATGCAAAGGTCACCATTTGACCAAAAAGCGTTAGATTAATATTCACGCCAATACCCCATCAATAAAGGTCGGATTAAAAATTTGTTGTGTGTTAGGCACCAACACCTGGAGCAACAACAAAGATCAAGTACATTGCGATACCAACACCAATAATAGGCACAGCATCAATCAAACCTGCCAAAAGGAACATTTTCCCTTGTAGCATTGGCCCAAGCTCTGGCTGACGCGCTGTTCCTTCAATCAACTTACCACCCAACAAACCCATTCCAATAGCAGCACCTAAAGCGCCCAATCCGAGCATAATTGCCGCAGCAATGATTACAAGTTCCATCGTAGACTCCCGATTTCAATAGTTATAAATAAAAATTAATGATCTTCTTCGTGCGCCATACTTAAGTAGACGATCGTAAGGACCATAAAAATAAATGCCTGGAGAGTAATTACCAAAATATGGAAAATTGCCCAACCCCACTGCATTAACCCACCACCCAGAGCAAAGACGCCGCCTGCTACCGTTAGTAAACCCAACGTTAGAAGCACTGTTCTGCCCGTAGATATTTTCCCTTGGAGATTCATCCAACAAACTCCGCAGACTAAAATAAAGATAACTAACCAAAAAATACCATTTGTCTCTGTGCCAAACAGCTGAGCGTTTAATCCACCAAACAAGACTCCTGTCCCGGCACCTGCAGCAAACATCATGGCAATCAATATAAAGATCATCTCTCCAGCATACATATTGCCGAACAATCGCAGCCCCAGAGAAAATGGTTTTGCCAAAAGCCCCACCAACTCCATGAACAAGTTAATTGGAATAAAAGCCCAGTGGTTGAAAGGGTGCATGGTTAGCTCTTTAATAAAACCTGTCCCTTTAATTTTGATGTTGTAGTAGAGCATTAATACGAAAACGCCCAACGCCATTCCCATGGTTATATTCGGATCAGTGGATGGAACGATCTTTTGGTATTCAACTCCAGCTAAGACCATCAACTTTGGAATTAGGTCAACTGGCAATAAGTCCATTAGATTCATCAGGAAAATCCACACAAAAATAGTAAGCGCCAAGGGGGCAACCATTTTATTTTTTCCGTGGAAGCTATCCTTTACAGACCCATCAATAAACCCTACAACTAATTCAACGAAGTTTAAGAACCCTGTCGGAACACCCGTTGTAGCGCGGACAGCGGCTCTTCGGAAAAGCCAACAAAAAATGATACCAAGGCCAATTGACCACGCCATCGAGTCAACATGAATCGCCCAAAAGCCCATTGCTGCAGCTTCTGCTGCACCGTGTGCCATGGTCCATGTGTCTGCGGCCAACACTTCGGTACCTGCTTCAGTATGACGTTCAAAACCTTCCGGCAACTTCCCATAAACTAGGTTTTGCAGGTGATGCTGGATATATTCGGTTGTGCTTGCGGGATTCTCGCCTGCCATTTATATTAACTCTTTTAACCCTAAGTTTCGTTTACGAGCGCTTGCTCATAACCGACTTAAATTTATTTCAACGCCCTTACTACTAAAGCAAGTTGTAGTGGAATCATGGCAATGAAAGCGCCCATAAAACCAATTATGTTTACATCTTCGAACAACACAAAAGTTCCAATACACCCAGAAGCTGTCAATACTATTTTCCCAGCCTCTCCTCGATACATCGAGCTTAAAACTTTCTGTGCCTGACTCGCTCCAGCATGCTTAAATGCTTGATAAGTAAACCAAAACTGCGGCACCCACTGGGTTAAACCTCCTAGCAGGATCGAATAACCAACCACAATATCAAACCAAAAAAAACCTGCGCTCACTGACAGCAAAAATATTAGCTGTATCAATGAAACTTTTAAAACTGGCGGTTTTGGAATAGTCGTCATTAGTCTTTATTGCCACCGTTCTCTAAAGCTAATCCCATCCTTGACACTACCTTTAGAGGCGGAGGCATTATAGGGATACTGATGCTTATATTCAACACACGAATTACTGTCTATGCTGGCTATTTAGTTTAGTGATCCTGAGGTTTAATTATTTGATGTGAGCCAATATCCCCTCTAGCTCATCAACACTGTGATATTTGATGATTAACTTCCCGGATCCTTTTGTGGAGTGTTGAATAGTAACCGCAGCACCAACTTTTTGAGACAGGTCTTCTTGGGTTCTTAGGATATCTGCATTGACCGTGCTTTTAACTCCTGATGCCTTGTTTGAGTCAGGGGTTTGTAGCCTCTTTATCAAAAGCTCGGTTTGTCTCACGGTCATTGCATTCGCAGCCACTTCACGTCCAGCTTTTACTTGCGTGCTGCCGTTAAGCGCCAATAGACACTTGGCATGACCAAGCTCAATTTCACCCAATTCAATTTGTTTCTGTACCGCAGGCTCTAAAGTTGCCAACCTCATTAGATTCGTCACCGAAGATCTAGATTTTCCAACCGCGTCAGCAACCTGCTGTTGAGTTAGTTGGAATTCATCTTGCAGGCGAAGCAGTGCTAGACTTTCTTCAATGGCATTAAGATCTTCACGCTGAATGTTCTCTATAAGCGCCATAGCAATTGCCGCTTCGTCGCTAATATCTCTTATTATTGCGGGTATTGAATCTAACCCTGCTTGCTGGCTGGCACGCCAGCGACGTTCACCAGCAATAATTTCATATCTATCTGTATTTGTTTTCCTAACAACAATAGGTTGCATGACCCCTTGCTTGAGGATAGAGCTTGTCAGTTCTTTGAGGGCGTCAGCATCCAAGTCTCGGCGGGGTTGATATTTACCTCTTTGAAGAAACTCTAAAGGCAACTGCTTTAGACTACCATCAACTTCATTTCGCTCTGCTGCCTCTATAATTTCTGGCGAACCTTCCTCGGCCAGTCCCAAAAGAGCATCTAGTCCTGTACCTAAACTTTGTCTTTTTGCTGCCATGTTATTGGGCCTTTGCCGTCTCTGTTGATTGTTGTTGTTTTTCGAGTCTTAGGATTTCTCCGGCGAGTGCCAAGTAAGCCATAGATCCCTTCGAATTGCGATCATACATAAGGGCAGGCAATCCATGGCTTGGGGCCTCCGCTAAGCGAACGTTTCGAGGAATGCTAACCCTGTAAACGCGATCTCCAAAATATTTCCTTAGCTGTGCTGTGACTGCATTAGTAAGACTACTACGTGGATCGTACATCGTTCTTAAAATACCTTGAATATAAAGCTTAGGGTTAATTAACTTGGCAATCTGTTTAATGGTGTTGTTTAGGTCTGCCAACCCTTCTAGAGCGAAGTACTCACATTGCATCGGGATGATGACTCCCTCACTTGCAACCAGAGCATTAACAGTTAGCATGTTGAGCGTTGGTGGACAGTCGATGATAATATAATCGTAGTTTTCTTCGACTTCATTAAGAGCAATCTTAAGACGAGACTCTCGTCCAATTTCTTTCATTAGTTCAACCTCTGCCGCAACCAAATCTCTGTTGGCAGGAAGCACGTCATATTTACCCGAATCTGAGTGTACGATAGCCTCTGCAGTGGAGTTTTTACCCGTTAGAATATGATAAACACTTAGTTTACACGACTGTTTGTTGATACCAGATCCCATGGTGGCATTACCTTGAGGGTCTAAATCTATTAAAAGCACTCGTTTTTTGTAGGCAACCAAAGAGGCGGATAAATTCACGCTGGTAGTGGTTTTACCAACACCGCCCTTTTGGTTTGCAATTGAAATGATTTTGACCAAGGTTTTATTGTCCTAAGTGATTTCTCAGTGCCTGACTATTTTTATTAGGTGCCTCGCCCCATCAACTCCAGGAACATTTAGTGGGTGTATCTCGTCGACCATATAGCTTTTCGGGATGTCACTCAACTCTGTTTTATCAATACGCCCCTTCAATGCCAAAAAACTTCCACCGGTTGTTAAAAGGTGATCACAGTAGCCAACCATATCACTCAGTGAACTGAACGCTCTACTTAAAACATGGTCGTAGCCATGTTCGGGCAAATATTTTTCTACCCTTGTGTTCACTTCTTGGATGTTACTAAGTTTTAGTTCTATTTTGGCTTGGAACAAAAATCTGGTTTTTTTACCATTACTATCAAGAAGGGTAAATTTTTTATTGGGGTTCATAATGGCCAACGGTATTCCAGGTAACCCTGCGCCGGTACCTACATCAATACAACTTTCTCCATTGAGCATTGGTGAAACTGCTAAGCTGTCTAACAGGTGAAGCCCAATCATTTCCAGTGGATCTTTGATAGCGGTTAAATTATAGGCTTGGTTCCACCGATCTAACATCTCAAGATATGTAAGTAGTTGGTCAATCTGTTCGTCTGAGCAACTCAGTCCAAGCTGTTTTACACCGCGTTCTAGTACTAACCGTTTTTGCGTTTTAAGGCCTGTTTGATAATGTGTTGTTGTCACTTTTAAATTAACGCCCTATGCCGCATTTTTTTTCAACTGAACTAAAAGTAAAGATATTGCTGCTGGGGTAACCCCAGGAACTCTAGCGGCTCTTGCTAAGGTCTTAGGTAGGGCATCGCTTAATTTTTGTTTTACTTCGTTGGACAGCCCTTTGATGTTTGAATAGTTAAACCCATCTGGTATCGCAGTGTTTTCATGTCGCTGAAGGCGATCGATCTCATCTTGTTGCCTGCTAATGTATCCAGAGTATTTCGCGTCAATCTCTACTTGCTGGGCAATCTTTGAGTCTGGTTTTTGGTCTGGCAACAGGTCACCTATAATTTGGTGATTGAGTTCTGGGCGTTTTAATAAATCAAACAGCGAATATTCATGAGAAATTCTGTGATCAATATGTTTAAACAGCTTTTCCGCCATATCGCTGTTAGGTTGCACCCAGGTGTTTTTTAGTCTTTGGGTTTCCAATTCAATGCCTTCTTGTTTTTCACAAAATGCTTGCCACCTATTATCGTCGACCAACCCCAGCTCACGGCCTTTTGCCGTTAACCGAATGTCGGCATTATCTTCTCTTAACAGTAGTCGGTATTCAGCTCTACTGGTAAACATTCTGTAGGGTTCATTCGTACCCATACTAATAAGGTCATCCACTAGGACTCCTGCGTAAGCAGTGTCTCGTGTGGGGCACCAGTATTCTTTTTCTTGGACTTGTAAGGCTGCATTAGCGCCAGCTAATAGACCTTGGGCAGCGGCTTCTTCATAACCAGTGGTTCCGTTGATTTGGCCTGCAAAAAACAACCCTTTTATTGATTTGGTTTCCAAAGAGTAATGGAGGTCTTGAGGGTTAAAGTAATCGTACTCAATAGCGTATCCTGGTCTTGTAATGTGGGCATTTTCAAAACCTTTAATCGACCTAACTAGGTCTAACTGAACATCAAAAGGAAGACTTGTGGAAATTCCATTAGGATATAGTTCATAAGTATCTAGACCTTCCGGCTCAATAAAGATTTGATGTTGATCTTTATCCGCAAACCTAACAACTTTATCTTCAATTGACGGGCAATAACGCGGCCCTACTCCATCAATAACACCAGTATACAAAGGCGACCGATCCATCCCGCTATGAATAATTTTATGTGTCTTTTTATTTGTGTAAGTAATCCAGCAACATGTTTGTTGAGGGTGATCTTGTAAACGTCCAAGATAAGACATTACCGGTTCTGGCGAATCTCCCCACTGTTCTTGAAGACTAGAAAAATCAACGCTTCGAGCATCAATTCTTGGTGGTGTTCCGGTTTTTAAACGTTCTACCCTAAAAGGTAAATCTCTCAATCTTTGAGCCAGACTCTCAGAAGGTGGATCACCCGCTCTGCCTGCAGCATGATTCTCAAGACCAATATGTACTTTGCCTGCTAAAAAAGTTCCCGCTGTCACCACTACCGTTTTAGCTTTAAAGTGCAATCCCATTTGTGTAACAACACCTGTTACACGTTCCTGTTCAATAATTAAGTCGTCCACCGCTTGCTGAAAAATTGTCAGGTTTTCTTGGCTCTCTAGAATTCCTCTAACAGCAGCTTTATATTTTATTCTGTCAGCCTGAACACGTGTAGCCCTTACTGCGGGGCCTTTTCTAGCATTTAAAACCCTGAACTGAATTCCAGACCGGTCAGTAGCTATAGCCATAGCGCCACCTAAGGCATCAACTTCTTTGACTAAGTGGCTTTTGCCAATACCCCCAATTGCAGGGTTACAGGACATTTGCCCTAAGGTTTCAATGTTGTGAGTCAATAATAAAGTTTTACTGCCCATTCTAGCTGACGCTAGACAGGCCTCGGTGCCGGCGTGTCCGCCGCCAACAACTATGACATCAAAGTGCTTGGGGTATTCCATATCAACGTCTAAAAATAAGTGGGTGTCTATTATACGTGGGGTTTTTCAAAAATATTGTTTTATTATTTAGAAGGCCTAATACCTTTTATGATATGAATAGTATATTTATATAATTAGTTAGTTATTTTATTGTTATTATTATTAGGAACCATCTTGATTGTGGATTGTTTTGTATTTTTGAGTGAAAACAAAGTTTTAGATTGGTTTTTGGTTTGTATATCTCAGTATTTAAGCGTGTGGTTTAACCTTTTATAAGCTTGTTTTATTAAATATAAAAACACCTTGTTTTGATTTTTTAAGTAAACCTTTTTGATTTTGTGGGTAACTTATTAATTAAATACTAGGTTAATAACAATTTGTTCAAGAACTCTAAATATTGCTTTCTCCTTGTGAGGTTACTGTTGATAACTTGTTATTTTCTAAATGGTTGGTTTTTAAGCTAAAAATCACGAGATTTTCGCTGTTTTATTGAATAAATCATTGAAGTACGGTGTTTATTTCTTTAGAATCGCGCACCCTTACAAGGTAATACACTAATTTTTGGACGCAATACCATGAAAAGAACATTTCAACCAAGTAACTTAAAGCGAAAGCGCACTCATGGTTTCAGAGCTCGAATGGCTACAGCGGGCGGCAGAGCGGTGCTAAACCGACGCAGAGCGAAAGGCCGAAAGCGCCTTTCAGCCTAAGGCTTGGGCTACGTGCCCAGTTTATCTTTTAGTAAAGACAAGCGCCTTCTCAATGCTTCTGAATTTCAGCAGGTTTTTGATTTAAATACCTGCAAAGTTTCCCACCCAAAGCTACTGATCTTAGCAAAGCTCAATGAGACTGAGGTTTCCCGCCTCGGTTTGGTTATCGGTAAAAAAAACATACCTACTGCTGTGGGGCGAAACCACGTCAAAAGAATGGTTAGAGAAACCTTTCGCTCCATGGATTTCCCTGAGGCTTTAGATGTGATTTTTCTTGCTCGTAAAGGGGCGGATAAATTGGACCGCAAAGAGATGAACTTGTTGTTACAACAATCTTGGTGCAGACTGCGTGATCGTTGTGAAAGCCCAAAGAGAAATAATGCGTAAAGTAGCCACCTTACTAATCCGCGGATACCAATTGGCCATCAGCCCTATGTTAGGGAAAAACTGCCGGTTTGAGCCGACATGCTCTTGTTATGCTCATGAAGCGATAGAGCGCTTTGGGGTATTAAAGGGTGGATACCTTTCAGCAATAAGAATTGCTAAGTGCAATCCACTTCACCCTGGCGGTTATGACCCCTTGGTGGACGCAACAAACAATAACAACACATCTAACTAAAAACACAGGGTCACAGGCAATATGGACTGGCAGAGAACACTTTTAATTTTCGGGATGGGAATGATTGCCTGGTTGTTGGTTATCCAATGGAACCAGTTTCAAGAAAAACAGCCACAAACAGAATCAAGTTACAGCCAAGTAGAGGTTGATCGATCCGAAAATACGGATATGGCCGGCCTTGGGGAAAGAGCTTATACGGGTCAAGTGGTAGGAGATTTGCCACAACTTGAGAGCCTGCCGACACTTGAGGTCACTCCGACGCCATCCCAAAGTCGGCTGATAACCGCTAAAAACGACGTATTAGAGATTACTATTGATACTTTGGGCGGCGATATTGTTAGCGCAGTATTGTTGCAGCATTTTGATCGAAAAATAGATGAGGGAGGAAAGCCATTTCCCATTCTGCAAAAGAGTCGTGAAAATCTGTATGTAGCTCGTAGTGGCTTGATCGGGCCTAACGCAACAGACACAAATAAAGGAAGACCTCAATTTGCGGCAGCATCTAATAGCTATTTGTTAAATGTTGATGATGAAGAGCTCAGTGTTGATTTAACTCTAAATGCTGATGGCGTAAGAATCGTTAAACGATTTATTCTTTCACGTAATACCTATGATGTTGGTGTTCAATATATTATCAACAATGGATCTGCTTCCCAGTGGAGCGGTGTTTTTTATGGTCAAATAAAAAGGGATTCAAAGCCTCCAGTTACTGACATTTCTGGATTTAGCATGCAACCTTTCCTAGGAGCAGCAATACAGCAACCAGAGAAAAATTATGCCAAATTTGATTTTGCTGATATTGAAGATAAAACAGTAAAAACTACAATAGAAGGTGGTTGGGTGGCCATGGTACAGCACTACTTTATTAGTGCTTGGGTGCCGCCAGCCAATGATCTAAATACCTTTACCTTAAGAAAGCAATCTCAAGGGCAAGATGTTTACTTAATGACTTTTACTGGAGCACCAATCAATGTGCCCGCCGGGCAGTCAGATGAATATACTGCAAGTTTTTACATAGGCCCCAAGGACCAGGGTGCTTTAGCAGAGCTAGCGGAGTACCTTGATCGGACAGTAGATTATGGGTTCCTATGGATCGTAGCCGAACCAATATTCAAGGCTATGAAGATCATTCATGGTTTTGTGGGAAATTGGGGCTGGACGATCATAGTGCTAACACTAGGCATTAAATTGCTTCTTTACCCGTTGTCTGCTGCAAGCCTAAAATCAATGGCGAAAATGCGAAACTTACAGCCTGAGATGGCTAGATTAAAAGAGTTGTATGGCGACGATAGACAAAAAATGTCGCAAGAATTGATGGGATTATATAAAAAAGAAAAGGTAAATCCCGCGGGCGGATGTTTCCCTATGTTATTGCAAATGCCCGTGTTTATAGCTCTTTACTGGGTGTTAATGGAGTCTGTTGAAATACGTCATGCGCCTTGGATATTCTGGATTCAAGATTTGTCAGCTAAAGATCCTTTCTTTGTGCTGCCTCTACTGATGGGCGGAAGTATGTTAGTAATGCAAAAGCTGCAGCCCATGCCCACAGATCCAATGCAGGCAAAGATAATGAAGTTTATGCCCATTGGTTTCACGTTCTTGTTTATGACATTCCCTTCCGGGCTGGTTCTTTATTGGACGGTAAATAATTTATTATCAATGGCGCAACAATGGTTTGTAAACCGCCAGCTTTCAACAAGCAGATAACTACTAAAGGCTCCGCCAGGAGCCTTTTCTCTTTGGCATACTGAAGCTTATGTTTCAAAATAGTAAAGATACAATCGTTGCTATAGCTACTGCCTCTGGTAAAGGTGGAGTCGGAGTGGTTCGTCTTTCTGGAGAGAATCTAGAAGATTATATTCACGGCATTTTAGGCAAGACAATCAAACCGCGACAAGCCACCTACAGCCAGTTTTTAGATTCAACTGGCGACACCATTGACGAAGGCATAGCTCTTTATTTTCCCGCCCCCAACTCCTTTACTGGAGAGACCGTGCTTGAGCTTCAGGGTCATGGAGGCATGGTCATTCTGGATGCTTTAGTACAGCGCTGTGTAGAACTAGGCTCGCGAATGGCAAGACCTGGAGAGTTTAGCGAAAGAGCTTTTATTAATGACAAAATGGATTTGGCCCAGGCTGAAGCCGTTGCTGATTTGATCGATGCTACATCTATAGAGGCAGCACGGTCTGCCGTTCGGTCTATGCAAGGTGAATTTTCTGCTCTTATCACACATCTCGTTGAGGATATGATTCAAACAAGAATCTACGTAGAGGCAGCGATTGATTTTCCCGAAGAAGAGATTGATTTTTTAAAAGACGCTTCCTTATTAGCCCGTTTAGATAAGCTTACGAATGATCTGTCTTCTGTTTTATCAAAAGCGCAACAAGGCTCTTTGCTCAGAGATGGCCTTACCCTGGTCTTGGCGGGAAAACCAAACTCTGGTAAGTCTAGTTTGTTAAACGCACTAGCAGGAAATGATGTCGCTATCGTAACTCCTGTTGCTGGAACCACTAGAGATGTTCTGCGTGAGAGGATTATATTAGAGGGGTTATCATTAAATATCATAGATACAGCAGGTTTGCGTGATACTGAAAATCAAATTGAGCGAGAGGGTGTAAGACGAGCTTGGAGAGAAATAGAATCAGCCGATCAGGTATTGTTTTTAGTCGACTCGACCGAAGGAAAAACCCCAGACCTAAAAAGCGTATGGCCAGAGTTTTTCGAGAGATACCCTGAATCCAAACAGCGACTTACCTTGCTGCTTAACAAAATTGATATTTCAGGGATTCCGGAGGGCGCTGTTGTGGGACAAAAAGATGCTTTTGGGATCTCTGCAAAAGAAAAGACAGGGTTTGATGGTCTAGTGTCTCATTTGAAGGAAAGTGCCGGGTTTTTCGGTGATTCAGGCGGACTTTTTTCAGCAAGAAGACGCCACCTCGCATCTTTGGAGAAGGCTCTTGAGCTTGTAACTATAGGTGTAGACCAACTCCAGAAAACTGGCGCTGGCGAGCTGCTGGCCGAAGATCTCCGCCAAGCACAAAATGAGCTCTCTGAAATTACCGGACAGTTCACCTCAGATGATCTATTGGGGCGTATTTTCTCTTCTTTTTGCATTGGAAAGTGACCAAAAACACACTGTGGGTCATGATACGTCTGAAAGATTTTCTACTACCCAAAAAATACTCAAATAAGGGCAATAAACACTGGATTTAAACTGTATATATACAGGTTACTAACATTTTTTGGTTAATAATTAAGCTTTAATTAAAATGTAAATGTGAGTAAATATTTCCTTGTTATTTTGCAAGATGTTGTTTTTATTCAATTTTATAAATAACCCGCGTTTTTGACTCCGGTTTTATTTTGTGGATAATCCCGTTTTTGTTGTATACACTAAACCTTAGTATAAGAAAAAGCCATTGTTAGCCTATTTGCAATGTTTTTAATTACGCGGGGCGGTATGATTAGTAAGTTAATAATAAAAAATAATCTCTTCTTAGGTATTTTCTTTTTGACCACCAGACTTTTGGTTTCTATTTCCTTGGAGGTCAACCAGCGTGCAAACTGATATGGCTTCTCTAGCGTGGTCTCAATGTCAAAATCAACTTCGTAGTGAACTTCCTGAGCAGCAATTTAATACGTGGATTAGGCCTCTTATTGCCCAGCAAGGGTTAGAAGATGAGGTCCAATTGTTGGCACCAAATCGATTTATCGAAGACTGGGTTAAAAATAAATTCCTAGGTCGAATAGAGGAGCTTTTAGTCCAGTTGGGCGGGCAGGATGTAAATGTAGCGATAGCTGTGACCCAAAGCTCAAACAATGGGCTTAATGGTGTTGCGGAAACCCGCGCTTCAAACGGACTTGATTCCGATCCAGAGGCGGGGTGGGTGGCTCCCACGGTGGTTAAGCAAGAGCCTCTTGATAGGGGCCCGGCGATTATTAAGTCAGCCGCGGAAAGCAGCCTAAAGACAAATTTGAATAAGAATTTTACCTTTGACAGTTTTGTTGAGGGCAAGTCAAATCAGCTGGCTTTTGCCGCAGCTCGACAGGTTGCAGAAAATCCCGGCGGATCATACAACCCCCTGTTTATATACGGAGGGGTTGGTTTAGGTAAAACGCATTTAATGCATGCTGTTGGGCATGCTATGAAAGAAAAAAATCCAGAAGCAAAAATAGTTTATTTACATTCAGAAAGATTTGTTGCGGATATGGTTAAAGCTCTACAGCTAAAAGCGATAGATGAGTTTAAGCAATTTTATCGATCAGTTGATGCCTTGCTGATTGATGACATTCAGTTCTTTGCTGGCAAAGAGCGCTCTCAGGAAGAGTTTTTCCACACCTACAACGCTTTGCTTGAGGGTGGGCAGCAAATGATACTTACCTGTGATCGCTACCCTAAAGAAATAGATGGTGTTGAAGAGAGGTTGAAATCTCGGTTTGGTTGGGGGCTAACTGTAGCGGTTGAACCGCCTGAGTTAGAAACGCGAGCGGCCATATTAATTAATAAAGCGCAACAGTCAGGCATGGAGCTTTCGAAGGATGCGGCGTTCTTTATTGCCCAGCGTATTCGTTCAAATGTTAGGGAGCTAGAAGGCGCGCTGAAAAGAGTGATGGCTCATGCCCAATTCACTGGACGCCAAATAGATATTGATTTAATTAGGGAATCCCTTAAAGACTTGTTGGCACTTCAGGATAAGCTAGTTACCATAGACAACATTCAGAGAGTTGTAGCGGACTATTATAAACTTAAGATGTCTGACATGTTGTCTAAGCGCAGGAGCCGATCAGTGGCCAGGCCCAGGCAAATGGCAATGTCCATCGCTAAGGAGCTTACAAGCCATAGTTTGCCAGAGATTGGAGAGTCGTTTGGTGGTAGAGATCACACGACAGTGCTGCATGCTTGCCGGAAAGTAAAAGAACTTGAGGTTATGGATAGAGAGGTGCAAAGAGATTTGAAGAATTTATACCGAGCTCTTTCTACTTAAAAACTAACATAAGTAATTGATTGTTGGAGATAGATAAATATTATGAAATTTAGTTTGTCGCGCGAAGCGCTTTTAAAACCATTGCAGCTTGTTGTTGGTGTTGTTGAGCGACGACAGACGCTACCTATTTTATCAAATGTTTTGTTAAGTCTCGATCAGTCAAGGCTGTCTATGACAGGTACTGACCTAGAGGTTGAAATAGTCGGGGTGACCGATATTGGCTCTGGTGGAGAAGATGGCGATGTCACCGTTTCAGCTCGTAAGTTGGTTGATATCTGTCGGTCTCTTCCAGAAGAGGCACAGATTGATTTTTCAAGTGGTGACGGCAAGGCAACGCTGAAGAGTGGTCGAAGCAAGTTCACCCTGGCAACACTGCCTGCCAATGAGTTTCCCTCCGTGGATGAAGGCGAGAAGACCGTTGAATTTATGGTGCCGGGCTCTGCTCTTAAAGCGTTAATAGAGGCGACTTCATTCGCCATGGCGCAACAAGATGTTAGGTACTATTTAAACGGCATGCTTTGGGAGTTAAATAATAACAAACTTCGTGCTGTGGCCACAGACGGACATAGAATGGCTATGTGTGATGGAGTGTGCGAGGTTGCAGTCGCAGAGCCAGTGACTTCCATCCTGCCTCGTAAGGGAATTATTGAGCTCTCTCGGTTGCTTGATGAAGATGAAGTTAAGGTTGCAATGGGATCTAACCATATCCGAGTTACGGGAGGTGACTATTGCTTCACTTCGAAGCTGGTAGATGGCGCGTACCCTGATTATGATAGGGTTTTGCCCAAAGGTGGAGACAAAACAGTAGTCGCGGATCGGGCAGAGCTTAAGCAGGCATTTGGAAGAGCGGCTATCCTATCCAATGAAAAGTATCGCGGCGTTCGGATTTTGCTGTCAGAGGGCTCCATTAAGATGGTGGCAAACAATCCAGAGCAAGAAGAGGCAGAAGAGGAGGTTACCGTTACGTACTCTGGAGAAGATCTTGAGATAGGGTTCAACGTTAGCTATTTGCTTGATGTATTAAATGTTATTACTGGTAGTGAGGTTCGTATTACCTTGTCTAACTCAAACAGTAGCGCGTTGGTAGAAGACGCCGCGGATGGCTCTGCCGTCTATGTCGTTATGCCTATGCGGTTGTAATGCTAAACCAGCGAGGCTTGGGCCTCGCTACCTTAGGTTAAGCTCTAATGTATATCCCCCACCTTGAGGTCTCTCAAGTCAGAAATCTTAAAAGTCTTAAAACAGACTGCCATCCCCTGGCCAACATAATTTATGGCGTCAACGGAAGTGGAAAAACCAGTCTCCTTGAAGCGATTTATTTGTTAGGGCGGGGCCGGTCGTTTAGGCACCGGGATTTGCGTTTAGTTGTTAATCACCAAGCCGAGGAACTCGTTGTATCAGCAAAAATTGAGAAGGGCTTGCCGGCCAAAGTCCATCAAATGGGAGTTAGGAGGACATCCTCGGGCAAGTTTGCAGCGCGCTTTGATGGGAAAACTCTTCAATCTTCAGTGCAACTAGCCTCAGAGCTACCTCTGCAACTCATTGATGCCCATAGCTTTAACCTGTTAGAGGGAGGTCCTTCACAGAGACGACAGTTTTTAGATTGGGGAGTGTTCCACGTGGAACAAACCTACGGGGATGTTTGGAAGAGGTTCCAAAAAGCATTAAAACAGCGGAATCAACTGTTGCGACATGGTAGAATAGAAGAAGAATCTTTAAGTGCTTGGACCGCTGAGCTTGTTCCGCTTAGTGAACAGGTTTCAAGGTTGAGAGATAAGTATTTAAGTGGTCTTGTGAAGCATGTTAGAGAAGTAGCGAGACTGTTTGATGGGCTGGGTAGTCTTGATATTGAATATTATCAAGGTTGGAGTGCTGAGACTGCGTTAGCTGAGGTTATGAGTGGCGACAAGAAGAGAGATTTTTCTGTCGGAACGACGAGCCACGGAGCACACAAGGCAGACATGAGAATAAAAGTGGACGGCGTCCCTGCATCAGAGGGGCTGTCTAGAGGGCAAACCAAACTGTTGGTTTACGCCTTAAAGTTGGCGCAGGCGACTTATTTTAGAGAGACAACAGGCGACTCGTGTGTATTTTTGCTTGATGACCTCCCTGCGGAATTGGATGTGCACCATAGGCAGCAGGTGGTTGCATGCCTTTATGGGTTGGATTGTCAGTTTTTTGTCACGGGTGTAGACAGAAGTGATTTTGATGTTTTGGTGAAGGATAGGCCACACCAAATGTTCCATGTGGAACATGGTGCGGTGACTGCAGGTTGAATAACAGGAAATAAACCGTTATGGCTGAAGAAGAAAACTACGACTCGTCGAGTATTAAGGTGTTAAAAGGGTTGGACGCGGTGAGAAAGCGCCCTGGTATGTACATTGGAGACACTGATGACGGCACAGGCTTGCACCACATGGTATTTGAGGTAGTTGATAATTCTATTGATGAGGCCTTGGCTGGGCATTGTTCAGAAATTCGCATCGTGATTCATCCTAATGAGTCAATCTCCGTATTTGATAATGGCCGCGGAATACCCACGGAAATGCACGATGAGGGTGTGTCGGCAGCGGAAGTTATCATGACGGTACTGCATGCAGGGGGAAAGTTTGACGACAATAGCTATAAGGTATCTGGCGGGTTACATGGTGTTGGAGTTTCTGTTGTAAATGCCTTGTCTAAAACTATGAGGCTAACTATCCGCAGAAATGGCCAGGTGCATGAGCAAACCTATTCTCACGGTGTTCCGGACGGTCCTTTGGAGGTCATTGGGGAGACAGAAGAGACAGGAACAGAGGTGTTTTTTGTCCCCTCAGAAGATACATTTACCAATATTCAGTTCCACTTTGATCAGCTAGCAAAGCGGTTGCGTGAGTTGTCCTTTCTTAATTCAGGGGTTCGTATTGTTTTGCATGACGAACGGACCGGGAAAGAAGACGTATATGCGTACGATGGTGGATTGAGCGCCTTTGTAGAGTACCTAAATACTAATAAAACCACTGTGAACAAGATCATGCATTTTAGCAATGATCGAGAAGATGGAACCAGTGTAGAGGTTGCTCTGCAATGGAATGATGGATTCCAAGAAAATATCCTGTGTTATACCAATAATATTCCACAGCGAGACGGCGGCACCCACTTGGCCGGATTTCGCTCTGCTTTGACTAGGGGTTTGAACACCTATATAGAAAAAGAGGGAATTAACGGAAAATCAAAGGTAAATACAACAGGGGATGACGCTAGAGAGGGCTTGACAGCAATAATTTCCGTTAAAGTGCCTGACCCAAAGTTTTCTTCGCAAACAAAGGACAAGTTGGTAAGTTCTGAGGTGAAGACGGCAGTTGAGCAAGAGATGGGCGATAAGTTTAATGATTATCTGATGGAGTTTCCCCAAGAAGCGCGAGCGGTGGTCGGAAAAATGATAGATGCAGCGCGAGCTAGAGAGGCGGCGCGCAAAGCAAGAGAGATGACTAGGCGCAAAGGTGCTCTAGACATTGCAGGATTGCCTGGGAAACTCGCAGATTGTCAGGAAAAAGATCCCGCTCTTTCTGAGTTGTACCTTGTGGAGGGAGACTCAGCAGGAGGGTCGGCTAAGCAAGGTCGAGCGCGGAAAACTCAAGCTATTTTGCCGTTGAAAGGCAAGATATTGAACGTTGAAAAAGCACGGTTCGATAAAATGCTCTCTAGTGCAGAAATAGGCACTTTGATCACAGCTTTAGGTTGCGGTATTGGAGCGGAAGAATTTAATTTAGAAAAATTACGCTACCATACTATCGTCATCATGACGGATGCTGATGTGGATGGATCTCATATCCGTACGTTACTACTGACTTTTTTCTTTAGACAGATGCGGGAGTTGGTAGAAAATGGCCATATATTCATAGCCCAACCCCCTCTTTACAAAGTAAGTAAAGGGAAAAATGAGCAATATGTGAAAGATGATGCGGCCCTGTTAGTATATTTAACTCAAAAGGCACTAGAGAGTGCCAGTTTGCATGTCAATGCGAGCGCTCCTCCACTCCAAGGGCAGGCTTTGGAGTCGCTAGTAGGACAATTTAGAAGCGTTAGTGGGCTCATGGATAGAATGTCTCTTGTATACCCCTTAGATATACTCGAATCACTAATTTATGTTAGGGGTTTAGATAGTAAACTTCTTCAAAAAAGCAGCGAAGTCGCCGCATGGTGCGCCGAACTCCAGGAAAAACTCGAAGAGTCGGATACTGGGACCCATCGTTATCAGGTCAGTGTGAAAGAGGATAAAGAGCGAAAAGTCTTTTTGCCAAACGTTGAAATTACCGCCCACGGCGTTCCTCATTACCACACACTTAGTCGAGACTTTTTCGTATCCAGTGAATATGGCGCCATTGTTCAATTGGGGGAGACGCTTCAAGGACTGATAGAGCCGGGTGCTTACGTAAAGCGAGGCGAGCGTATACAGGAAGTGACTAGTTTCAAACAGGCTTTAGATTGGTTGATGTCAGAGTCTCGGCGGGGGATAAATACTCAGCGATACAAAGGCTTGGGGGAGATGAATCCTGAGCAGCTTTGGGAGACTACGATGGATCCTGAAAGTAGAAGGATGCTTGTGGTGACCATTGAAGATGCTATTGCTGCAGATCAGATGTTTACGACTTTGATGGGCGATCAAGTAGAGCCGAGAAGAGACTTCATTGAAACTAATGCGTTATCCGTGGTTAACCTAGACGTTTAGTGTTTGTTAGCTTTGATTTAGGCCTTGGAAATATTATCGCCCAGCGAGGAAGCTATCCAAGAGCGCGTCTTGTCCGTCAGACTTCGTGCGTTATCCAACGATGTATCGATAGCAGGGCCTATGGTTACTTGCACTGTCCCGGAATATTTTAACCAACCAGTAGCCGGCCAGTGGGCTCCGGCATTGTGGGATATCGGCAAAATGGGGACGCCAGATAATTTAGCAAGGGCTGCACCTCCTGTTTTGAAGGCACCTAATTGGCCGTTAGGATTGCGCGTACCCTCTGGATAAATAACTATCTTAATTCCTTTAGATAGTCGCTCTTGCCCAAGCTTGAAAACTTGCCGCATGGCACCGGCTGGGTGAGATCGGCGAATCCCGATAGGCGCCATAGTGGCTAGGCTCCAGCCGAAGAAGGGGATCCAAAATAATTCTCGCTTTAAGACAAAACTTACAGGTCGAAAGAGCCATTGAAAATAGAAAGATTCCCATGCACTTTGGTGATTGCTCAAAATAACGCAGGGCCCATTCGGGACGTTCTCTAGGCCTGTTACCGTGACATTGATGTCGCAGATCAGGCGAAGCCATATCATAATCCCTTGATTTCCCCGTGTAGCAATTTTTTGGCGTTCGTCGAGGGGAAGCCACCAAATCAGGCAGGAAATAAGACCTAAAATTATGACAATAAGCACTAAGCCAAAATTGAACGAGATGGCGCGTAACGCTAGAGTCAGATTTTGTACTCTCATCAGTTTCAAGACTATTTGCTTGCTGCCATCTGAGCGATATCAGCGACGTTAATGCACAAACGCCGAAGGCTGTGTAACAAGCTTAAACGGTTTTCTCGAACAGCTCGATCGTCTGACATGACCATTACATCATTGAAAAAAGCGTCGACAGGATCTCGCAATGTCGCCAGGTTTTTTAACACGGCGTCGTAGTCCCGGCTCTCTATCAGAGGCTTCGAGACAATCGACAGGGCTTCAATTGCACTTGCGAGGCCCTTTTCGCTCCCATCTTCCAATAGAGCGAGATCTATCTCTGAGGGCTGTCGATCTTTTAGCTGTTTGGACAAAAGATTTGACACGCGTTTGTTTGCGGCTGCGAGATCTTGGGCTTCAGGCAGCTTTGAAAACGCTGAGATGGCCTTTACTCTGGCGTCAATATCCAGAGGGTTTGAAAGATTTAGCGAGGCGACAGAGAGGAAAACTTCGGCTTTGAGACCCTCTTCTTTATACCAAGATTTAAATCTATCCAATATGTATGTAAGTACTTGCAAACGTATTGTTTCGAGAGTCTCTCCTTTGAGATCAAACTGGCTCGCGGCAATTAAGATTGCCTTGTTCAAATCAAGATCTATTCGACGCTCGATGATTATCCTCAACACCCCAAGACTGGCCCTTCTTAGCGCAAAAGGATCCCTTGACCCTGAAGGTTGCTGTCCAATACTAAATATACCCACTAAGGTATCTAATTTGTCTGCTAAAGCTAGTGTCGTACCCACCTCAGTTGACGGGACTTGGTCCCCTGAAAACCGAGGAAGATATTGTTCCAGCTGCGCCTCAGCAACTTGATGGTCCTCTCCGTCGTTGAGCGCGTAATATCTGCCCATAATACCTTGTAGGTCTGCAAACTCTCCAACCATGTCAGAAACTAAATCAGATTTGCTTAATTCTGCGGCTCTGCGAGCAAGCAAAGGATCCGCGGCGGTGAAATTTGACAGGGCTTCGGCCACTGCCGCCACACGAGCAGTTTTGTCAAATACGGAGCCGAGTTTGTCTTGAAACACGACTTTCTTTAGAGCCTCTCGCCTGCGCTCGAGAGATTGTTTAGCGTCATTTTCATAAAAGAATGCGGCATCAGCTAAACGAGGTCGAATTACTCGCTCATTTCCTGCGATTACTTGCTTTGGGTCTTTGCTAATAATATTTGCTACCGTTATAAAAGCGGGTAGTAGCTCCTCTTTGCTATTTATAACGTGGAAATACTTTTGGTGTTCCTTCATGGACGAAATTAGAGCTTCTGCGGGGACTGACAGAAAGGTTTTCTCAAATTGCCCCAACAGTGGCACCGGCCATTCATTGAGAGCGGCGACTTCATTTAATAAGGATTGGTCAATCACAGCCTCTCCCTTGATGCTCTTCGCCAAAGAAGAAACCCCTTCTTGGATTATCTGCTTTCGCTCATCGAACTGCGCGACTACCTTAGCGCTGCGGAGTTGCTTCTCATAGCTCTTTGGGGATTTTATCAAGATGTCACCTGGGCCATGGAACCGATGCCCCTGGCTGATATTTCCACTCTTGACTCCAAGTATTGTTTCTTCACAAACTTGATCGCCGAACATAAGCACAGCCCACTGTACTGGACGAACAAACTCATCTCTGCTGCTTCCCCACCGCATTCGCTTTGGGATGGGCAAACTGGATAAGCAGCTATTAATTACCAAACCGAATAGCTCGGCAGAGTTTTTACCAGGTTCGGTGTGTCGCATACAAAGCTTATCTTGCTTGCCATCATTCTCAATGTTTGCGGATAAATCAGATAAACTTATTTTGTTTTTCTTAGCGAAAGCTTCCGCTGCTTTAGTGGGAGCCCCTGCACCATCGAAAGCCACTCTTGCAGGAGGACCCCATGCCACAATGTCAGAGTCAGGGGTACGGTCGTCTAATCCTTTGATGTATATAGCTAAGCGTCTTGGAGCCGCATAGGAAGTACTATCCTCAAAGGCCAAGCCTTGAGCAATAAACCCCTCAAGGATGCTTTTGGTGAACGCACGGGATAACGATAAAAGAACCTTCGGCGGCAACTCTTCTGTGCCTAACTCAAATAAGAAATCGGATTTCATTTATCTTCTCCGGCGTGACGAGTAAGGACTTCTTTAGCGATATTAGGTGATGCCAAGGGGAAGCCGGCCGCCAGTCTCGAGTCGAAGTACCCTTGGGCAACACCTCGGGCAAGAGTTCTTACTCGAAGGATATAGCGCTGACGCTCCGTTACGGAAATTGCTTTGCGCGCATCCAGTAAGTTAAACGTGTGGGAAGCTTTCATCACCATTTCATAGCCTGGAAGGGGAAGATTATTATCAATAAGACGGCGGCAATCTTTTTCATACTGATCAAAAGCGGAAAACAAAAAATCGACATCAGCATACTCAAAATTAAAGGTAGACATCTCAACTTCGTTTTGCAAAAAAACGTCGCCGTAGGTTACATCTCCATTTGGGCCATGGGCCCAGATAAGGTCATAAATACTATCGACTCCCTGCAGGTACATAGCGATGCGCTCTAAACCGTAAGTAATCTCTCCAGTAACTGGATAGCATTCGAGACCTCCAACTTGTTGGAAATAAGTAAACTGCGAAACTTCCATCCCATTTAACCAAACTTCCCAGCCTAAACCCCAGGCCCCGAGGGTTGGTGATTCCCAGTTATCCTCAACAAATCGAACATCGTGAATCAAGGTGTCAACTCCAACTGCCTGCAGAGAGCCCAAATACAGCTCCTGGAAGTCTTTAGGGGAAGGCTTCATGACTACTTGAAATTGGTAATAGTGCTGTAATCTATTTGGATTTTCCCCATAACGCCCATCAGTAGGCCGTCGAGAAGGCTGAACATAAGCGCTATTCCACACTTCTGGACCGATAGAACGCAAGAAGGTTGCAGGATGAAACGTGCCTGCACCAACTTCCATGTCAAGAGGCTGCATAATAACGCATCCTTTTCCCGCCCAGTAGTTCTGAAGGATGGTGATGAGATCTTGAAAAGTATCAGGCGGTGCAGAAAGTTTACTCACGAAAGTTACCCGTAATTAATAATGTGTCCAAGTGGAGGCTCAATTATAAAGGTGCGTAAAGATAAAGATAGAGTCTAACTGACTCAAAAGCATCATTTAGTTAGTCGCTAGGATTAACCTTTCGATATACTAGCCTATAATTGCAATACTTTGATGACAGCCCCATGGCCTAGGATACTGTGAGCTTTTTAACCCTAACACAAAGGATCGTCTTCTAATGAGGAACATATTAATCCTCTGGCTGCTGAGACTAGTTTCCTTACTTCCACTTAGTATTGCTCGAATCAAAGGAGCATGGTTGGGGAGGCTCCTTACGGTGATTGGCGCGCAGCCTTCGCGGATAGCACGTATTAATTTATCTTTATGTTACCCGCACTTGTCGGACGATGAGATTAAGCAGATTTGTGACAAGCGTATGAGTCACCTAGCACAGGCTGTTTTGGAGACGCCCAAGGTTTGGCGAAAAGGCAATCCTTGGGTTTCCAAAAAAGTTGTGGCGGTAAAGGGTCTAGACCTTTTTGAGCAGGCTATTGCAGATGATCGCGGCACTATTCTAGTTATTCCTCATCAGGGAAATTGGGAGGTTCTCGGCTTGTGGGCTGGAGAGAAAAAAGCAATGACCTCTCTTTATGATCCCCCGAGAATGATTGAACTGGAAACTTGGATTAAAACCTCAAGGGAACAATCCGGAGCAACGTTGGTGCCAACGAATGTACGTGGCGTTGCGGCGTTGATAAAAGCCCTGAAGCGCGGTGAAATCACTGGCATTTTACCAGATCAGCAGCCTCCTCCTGAGAGTGGAGAGTTCGTACCTTTACTGGGCGTGGAGGTTCGAACCATGACTTTGATTCACAAGCTATTGATGCGTTCTGGGAGTCAGGCTTTAATGTGCACAGCACTGCGCGTGCCTGGTGGATGGGAGTTACATTTTGTTGCACCTGCCCAAGATATTTACAGCACGGATGAGGTGACCAGTCTGCTGGCTTTAAATAAGGGAGTAGAGGATATAATAGCTTTGGCGCCAGAGCAGTACCAGTGGGAATACAAACGGTTTCGTGAGCGGCCAAAGGGTATGGACTCTATTTATGATCAGTAATCACAATTTAATCAGAACTTCACTTTAACGCAGGGACAGCTTTGCCTACTTCTCGACAAACTAAATTACCAGCCAGCGCCGCCTGGCGACCGCTCTCTTCATTTCATGATCATGAAATACCCGAGCATTGGTACAAATGGCTGTCCGATCGAGGCTCGCTTACGGAGCGATTGATCGACGCAAGCCATAACCAATTTGCTGTTGAGGTGCTGAGCCAGGTAGAGAAACTGCCAGATGAGTCAGAGGCTCGAGCTCTCAATATACCACCCTCAAGCGAGGTGCTGATTAGACAGGTTATTCTTAAAGGTAAGGACACCCCTTGGGTTTTTGCCAGAAGCATTTTACCTTTTACCACTCTAACTGGGCGATTGGAGGCACTTCGACACATTGATAGTCAGCCACTAGGCGCGGTATTGTTTAATGACCCTTCTATGTCACGTGAGCCAGTTGCGGCGTCTTACATGACGGCTGCTGACCTGCATGTTCCAAAGAGCATATGTAATCAGATGACTCATCTGTGGGGACGTAGATCGGTATTCCGTCTCGACAGCAAGCCTCTATTAGTCAGTGAAATATTTTTACCGAGCTTTCAGGACTACAATCATGGATTGGAGGAGTAGTGATGAACAGTTCTGTAGAGCCGAGGGCGGCGCGAGTGACAAACCCATGGCTTCGGCTAATGCGTATGGATCGGCCCATTGGTATTTATCTTCTTTTGTGGCCGACGTTATGGGCTCTATGGTTTGCTGGTTCAGGGAAACCTTCAATTGGGACAACGATTATTTTTTTGTTGGGCCTAATTGTTATGAGAGCAGCAGGCTGTGTTATTAATGATTATGCAGATCGCCATGTTGATGGGCAGGTGGAACGAACAAAAACGCGGCCACTGCCGGCAGGAGAAATCAAACCACAACAAGCTCTCTGGCTGTGCTTTGGGCTTTTATTAGTCGCCTTATGCTTGGTATTAATGACAAATCAACTGACGATAATGCTTTCGTTTGTGGGGGCGGCAGTTACAGCCATTTACCCGCTTATGAAGCGCTTTACAAATTTACCACAGCTTGGTCTAGGGGTCGCCTTTGCCTGGGCTGTCCCTATGGCGTTTGCAGCAGAGCGAGCGGCATTGCCGACGGAACTTTGGCTTATATTTGCAGCGATTGTGTTTTGGACTGTTGCTTTTGATACTTATTACGCAATGGTTGATCGGGAGGACGATCTAGAAATTGGTGTTCGATCTACCGCAGTATTATTTGGAAAATATGATCTGTTGATGATTGTATTGTTACAGGTTGCTACTCTCGTACTTATGGCCCTTGTGGGCCTCGAGTTTCAAAGAGGACTGGTTTATTTTCTTAGCCTAGTAGTTGCAGCAGGTTATTTTTTCAACCAATTTCGCCGAGCTAGGCAAAGAGATCGAGAGGCATGTTTTGCGGCATTTTTAAACAATCACCGCGTGGGAATGGTCATTTTCATTGGCATTGCGGCGGACTACCTTATTGCCCAGCAACCGATGGCAGCATACTTCTAGTGCTTTTGCCAAATAATTAGCTGGTTATTGGCGGGTAAGTCATTATCTTCTATTAGTTCCATGCCGAAGGCGGCGGCTAGTTTATTTAAGTCATTAAACTCACGTATTCCTTGGGTCGATTTTACTGCTCTCAGTTTAGCGTCAAAGGCTCGATTACTTTCAGCAGCAATTACTCCAGAATATTGCATCGGCCCATAAAGGCAGAAGAGACCGCCAGATATTAGAAGCTTAGAAACGCCAGAAAACATCAGCTCGACCTCTGACAAGGCCATGATATGGGCAGTATTGGCTGTAAAAATAGCGTCAAATAGACCCTCTGGCCATGGCCCCACACCGACATCTAACTCCAAGGGGTGATGAATGTTTTCCAGCGAACTATCGGAGATCCATTGTTTGATCCCCTGGTGGTTTTCTTTTCGATCACTGGTTTGCCACTGTAAGTGTGGCATAGCACGACTAAACCAGACAGCGTGCTGGCCTGTGCCGCTGCCAATTTCAAACACAGATTGGCAGTCAATGAGGATACGCTCAAGAACTTGAGATATCGGACCACGATTATTCTCACAGGCCTGGGAAAAAGGTTTCGTCATTTAATTAACATTTGATTTGAGAAAGACAGCTAGTGAGGCTTATCCTCTGGTGAAGACCCACTTATCACCCTCACTCATAGCATCATTAAAGCTATAACCGTCGCTATCAAAAGCCTTAATACTCTCTACATGTTTAATTTTATTTTTAATAATAAAACCAGCCATCAATCCCCTTGCCTTTTTGGCGAAGAAACTAATGATCTTATATTTTCCGTCTTTGTTATCCATGAAAACAGGCGTGACGATTCGACTAGAAATGGTTTTTTCTTTAGCAGCCTTGAAATATTCGTTGGAGGCAAGGTTAAGCAATACTGAATCAGAGGATGAGAGGAGTGTGTTTAGCTCTTTGTTGATAATTCCATCCCAGAATGCGTAAAGGTCAGAGCCTCGAGCTGTGGCAAACTTGGTCCCCATTTCAAGGCGATAAGGCTGCATCAAGTCAAGTGGGCGCAGAACGCCGTATAGGCCAGACAAAATACGCAAATGATCTTGGGCCCAATTAAGATCCTCTGCAGACATGGTATCTGCAGATAGACCTTGGTAAACGTCACCTTTGAAGGCAAGCACGGCTGGCTTAGCATTGTCGTTATCGAAGGGCACCGACCATTCCTGAAAGCGCTCATAGTTTAAAGCACCGAGCTTGTCGCTCAGCCCCATCAGAGCGCAGACATCTTGAGGCGACAGTTTTTTAAGGCCCTCTAGCAATTCCTTAGAATGCTCTAAGAAGGCTGGTTGACTGTGCTGGTTGGCAAAACCAGAGCTACTGTAGTCGAGTTTTTTGGCGGGTGAAATCACCGTGAGCATCATGTTTAGTTACCTAGCAAAGTGAGTACGCAATCAAGTGTCCTTTAATAATATCAACTTTTATTGCAACTGTTTAGAGTAAAACACATCAAAACCGATTCCGCCCCTATGATTACTTACGATAATTCGGCAATATTGGTTGTATGGAAACACACTGACTATCTGCCGTAAAGAGGACGCTATATGCCTGTTAAGCGTATCAAAGTGATTTATTTATTACTCCTTACTATGCTGTTTTTAACAAACTGCAGTGTTAACCCAGTGACAGGACAAAATGAATTCTTGTTGATGTCCAAACAGCAAGAAATTACTTTGGGTGAAAAAAATTATAGTCCCTCTCGGCAAGCCCAAGGAGGCGATTATTATCTTGACTCTGAACTACAGAGTTATGTTGCGGGAGTAGGTAAAAAATTAGCAACATATAGTGCACAGCCCGACTTACCCTTCGAGTTCGTAGTGCTCAACAATTCAGTTCCCAATGCCTGGGCTCTGCCGGGGGGTAAAATTGCAATTAATCGCGGGCTGCTAGTACAGCTCAGAGATGAGGCACAACTAGCGGCAGTGCTTAGCCATGAAATTGTTCATGCTGTAGCAAGACATGGAGCATCCCAAATGAGCCGAGGTACACTCCTGAGCCTCGGGGTCATGGCTGTTGGAGTGAGTGCCAAAGAGAAGGAGAACGAGGAGATTGTTGGCTTGGCTTCTCAGTTTGGAACTGCAGCGTGGATGGCCAAATATAGTCGAGATGATGAGCTTGAGGCAGATTATTACGGTATGGATTACATGGCTCAAGCTGGCTATGAACCAGAGGGCGCGGTGGAATTACAAGAGACTTTTGTCTCTTTTAGCAAAGACAAAGCAACCAGCTTCTTGTCAGGTTTATTTGCTAGTCATCCCCCTTCAATGAGGAGAGTGGAGGCAAATCGCATAAAGGCTAAAACTTTGCCGAGTGGCGATCGAGGTAGAACGCGCTTCCAGGCAGCTATTAGGCAGTTAAAAAAGGATGAACTCGCGTACGAAGCGGCAGAAAAAGCCAAGAAGGCTCTAAAGAAAAACGATCCAAGAGGAGCCTTAAGCTCGTTAGACAAAGCGGTTGATATTCAGCCAGATGAGTTTTCTTTTTGGGTGCTGCGTGGCAAGGCTTGGAAAATATTGGGCGATACAGGAAGAGCAGAACGGGCATTTACTACTAGCATCAGAAAAAACCCCAATCATTACAGTGCCTACTTAGAGCGAGGGGTGTTGCTTTACGATAATGGCGACAAGATAAACGGTATTGCCGATATTAAAAGAAGCCATGCGTTGCTGCCAACGGCTGAGGGGAGCTATTATCTTGGAAATGCCGCAATGGAGCAAAAAAATTATCAAAGGGCCAAAGCGTATTTTGAAGTAGGAGCAAAAAGTTCAGAGAATGTAGGTTCGAGATCCAGAGCTAAGTTGCTGATCTTAAATCAGAGACTTAATCCAGAGCGTTATATTCGGATCAGCCAAATTCAGAATCGGGATGGAGGGATGGTTATTAGGCTAACAAACTTAGCATCTGTTTCGATTGGTAATCTTCAAATACAAATTACTGATGGAGTCGCGGCGCGTGAGTTACGATTAGGGGAAACCATTCTGCCTTCAGAGTCAGTAAACATTCAGCCTGAACGACATGCATTATTAAATAGGCCGTTTTTGGTAAAAATACTTAAAGCCACTGTTGTTGAATAGACTCAGATGATTGTGGGCAATATGGATCAGGTCAAAATTAAATCCCTCAATATTAAGCTACAAAAAATTTTCAAATATCATTAACGAAATCAGCACAAACTGTCGATATAAGTCGTTGGGTGGACTGGAATATCCTCCATGCAGAGTTGAATTGTTTTGCACTAATGGCTACAGTAAAAACTAATTCTTGAACCAACCGTAAGGGGAACTTCCCATAGCAATTAGAGACAATTCTTGTGAGTTTTGCAGGCGAACCAGGGTGATTTTGTTAATTATCGGCCTAGTATTCCTTGTTGTTAGCTCGCAGCCTGAATTTAACTTCTTGGCCAATTATGACCTCACGTATATTTTTGCTTGGGTTGTAGGAGTGCTATTTAGTCTTTTGGTTGTTTGGAAATTTTATCAAGAGTATTGGAAAAATAAGAGTGAAGTCTACAGTGAAAAAAGAGACTAATTGCTGGCAATGTGTTTATTTCCGAATTACTCATGAAACCAAACGACCCTATGGGTGCCATGCAATGGGATTTAAGTCAAAAATCTTACCTTGTTATGAAGTTTCGAAGATTGACGGTAATCAGTGCAGAAGCTTCACCGCAAAGGAAGCCAAAAAAGATTAGATTTAAATAGGTCAACTTAATAAGCAAAAATTTTTGAAGGGGTAAAAAGGTACAGTATGGATATTGCATCGATTATAGGGATCTGCGTTTTCGCTAGCGCCTTTGTTTTTGGAGTACTCAGCAACAATGGAGACATCTCTACTTTTTATCACGTTCCTTCTATCTTCATTGTGATCGTTGGTACTTTTGGTATCGTTTTATTTAGGTCGACACTGAGAGAGTTTCTGACCATGTGGCCGGTACTTTTCAAAATGTTTTGGCACAAGGCGGATAAACCAGAGGATCTTATTGATCAATTGGTTGAACTGGCTGGCATCGCCCGAAAAGATGGAATGATTGCACTACAAAATGTAGAGATAACAAATCGCCTGTTGGAAAAAGGAATTAATGGACTCGTTGATGGCAATGATCCAGGATTTCTTAAAACAGCTCTTGAGCGAGATATGTATATCACGTCTAAACGCCATGAAATGTCAAGAGATACGTTGAAAGCTGCTGGGGACATTGCACCTGCAATGGGTATGATTGGGACCTTGATAGGACTAGTGTTACTCTTGAAAACCATGTCCAGCGATCCTGACTCAATTGGACCAAACATGTCCGTAGCACTTATGACGACTTTGTATGGAGCGATTCTCGCTAATGGTCTTTTTATTCCAGCGTCTATGAAGCTTGAAAACCATGCCAAGAACGAGGAGCGCAATAGCCAACTGATTATTGAAGGAGTGATGTTTATTCAGAGAGGAGGGAATCCTCGTCTTTTGGCTGATTTACTTTCCTCATTCTTAAGTCCCAAAATTAATAAGAAGCGCGCTGGTAACGAAGCCGCTAACAAAGCTAATGCGTAATAAAATAAAATCTTTTTGGCGAAACATTGGTGACTGAAACAGTTGAAAGCTTCGATTTCGAAGATGATGGATTGCCCGAGGAATGCGATCCGTGCAAAAAATTTGCGCCAATATGGATGACAACATTCGCCGACATGTCAATTCTGCTCATGGCGCTATTTGCAATTCTCTATAGTTATGCCAATCAAGATGAACAAGAGCGCGCCTTAATGATGGGTTCGTTGAACAAAGCTTTTGGTGCAGTTGTGATAATGCCATCCCTAGACATCCCGATCGCACAAACAATAGTAATCGCAGAAATACAGAGTGTTAACAAAAGTCTCAAGACCCTCAGTGAGCAGGAGCTAGATGCACTTCGTATAGCGGAAAGCATGGCTACTTTGAGTGAAAGTCTTGCTGAAGAAATTCGTCAAGGACAGGTTGTTGTCCGCACCGCCGAGAAAAAAGTAATAGTCGAACTCCAGTCTTTTTCAGAGAAAGATGCGGAGACAGATAACTACTACCTTACTCAAAGTGTATTGGACATATCAGAGAAAGTCTTAGTTGCCCAAGCACAAAGTAGTACTCAAATTGAAGTAAGAAAACAGGATCTAGCCTCTCTAGAGGCAATTAAGCAGCGGCGTATAAATAGCGCTAAAAAGCGATATAGCGACATGACGGCTGATTTCTCGGATGAAGTTCAAAAGGGTGTTATGGAGCTCATATTACAAGAGGAAAATTTGATTATTCGTTTGCCGGGAGAAGGGGCATTCGTATCAGGTAGTGCGAAGGTCCAATCAAATTTCAAGGAGTTACTTTTAAAAATTGGTGAGCGATTGTCCGGTTCTAGAGGAAAAATTAGAATTGAGGGCCATACAGACAACGTAAAAATAGCATTTAGCGATCAATTTAAATCTAATTGGGACCTCTCCTCCGCACGCTCGTCTTCAGTAGCGGCAGTCTTCATTAATGAAAACGGCATTACTATTGATAGACTTATTGTTGCTGGATATGCTGATTCGGTTCCTCTAGAGAGCAATGAAACAGTATCAGGCAGATCAAAGAACCGCCGAATTGAGGTAATTATTCGTGGCGACTAACGTAACCGAGCAACCTGAGATTTTCGAATCAGTAATTGCAGATGAATGCCCCCCTTGTAAAACCGGGGCTGCAATGTGGATGACGACTTTTTCAGATATGGCCACATTGCTTATGGCATTATTTGCAATATTGATTGCTTTTGCTGAAATGCAAAAGGCAGAGTCTATGCTTGCCATCGAAGGAGAAGGTCGGTTGGATCGGGGAGTTCAGAGTGAAATTGAATCCTACGAGGCACCATCGCAAACTAACATTGACCCATCTGGATCAGGGAATGCAGATACAAATGAGGGGTTTGCTGTGGTCGTCGAGGCCTTGGCAAAAGAAATTGAAGACGGCGCAGTACAGGTCTTCATTCAAGATGAACGCATTGTCGTAAAGGTAGTTACCGACCAAACTTTAAATTCTGATAGTTCTATCGTTCAGCAAGAACAACTTGAGATATATTTAAAAGTTGCAGAATCACAGAATGATATAAAGGTTGCAGTTAAAGTTGAACAAGAAGCTGAAATTAATTCCAGCGATAGTCAAATCTGGGAAGCGATGTTCTCAGCACAATACAGACGTATACGTAGCACTTTAGCACCCCAAATTGAAAATAATACGGTAGAGGTAATTCGGGAAGGTGACAAGATTATTGTTCGCCTTGCATCAAAAGGATCCTTCAAAAGCGGGGCAGCAGAGCTCCAGCCAGGCTTTAGTGACCTTTTAAACAGCGTTGGCGAGGCGGTGCAAGCAGCGGAGGGCCTTATAACGATAGAAGGACATACTGATAACATACCGATTGCTTTCAGCACACGTTTTCGATCGAACTGGGATCTTTCAGCTGCGCGCTCGGGAGCAGTTGCGGATTATTTATTAAGTCAATACACCTTTGAGAACGGCTTAATGGTCTCTGGGCTAGCGGATACGCGACCGCTTACCAGCAACAATACCAGTGAAGGAAGAGCCAAAAACCGTCGAATTGAACTGGTAATAGATGGTAGTTACTAACATCGGTTTCCGATATTCTAAAAGAACAGATATAAAAAAACGGCACCTTTAAGATGCCGTAAGCGTTCTATCACTTTCTTTAGGGGGATTTGCAGGTAATCAAGAGGCCATGGTGGCTGGAATGTCTTTATTGAGAAGCTGTGGGATCTCTTCCCAAGCTCCTTTAATTTCGTTCAATAGGCTCCTAACCTCTTTAATACCATCAATATCGTTACGTATATTTGCTTTCAGTAAACGTCGCACGCAGTAATCATACAAATCAGAAAGATTCGTTGCTAACTCACCACCTTGGTTAAAATCTAAAGCGCCTTGAAGGCCAACTATAATCTTAGTAGAGCGGCCAATTGCATCATGTTTGCCTTTGATATCATTTCTTTCGAAGTGACCTTCCGCATCGGCAAGGCTAGTCATAAGACCGTCAAACAACATTTGAATCAATTGAACACTATCTGCATAAGGAACCGCAGATGAAACATTAACGTTTCGGTATGCGTTTATTCCGCGTTGATTAAAGGTCATTATTCACTCCAAGTTGGTTACACGTCCGTTGCTAATAATATTATCGACTGGATGGCTAGAAACTTTAGATCAAAATGAAGTAAAAAACATATGCAGAAAAAAATTAGGATGGACAAGAGACATAGGAATTACTAACACATTCAGAAGCAATTTTTTCAGCTGTCGCTATTTCAAGTTCAGACAGTGTCATGCTTGCTGGAACAATAACTTTAAGAGCATCAACCTGACCATTTTTTTCAGCAATTTTTGCCCATACTATCGCTTTAGAGGGCTCGGATTCACCTCCTTCTCCTGCTTGAAGCATAAAGGCATACATAAGTTGAGCATTTGCATAGTGTTGTTTAGCCGATTTTAAAAACCAGAATCGCGCTCGCTCAAAATTTACTGAGACCCCTTTCCCGTCATGATATGAAACCCCCAGCATATATGCCGCTTCGACGCTGCCAGCTTCTGCAGCTTTCGAAAACCATTGGTAAGAAGCCTCCTTGTTCACTTCAACTCCCGACCCGTTAAAGTACATGAGTCCAGCGTTGTATTGACCTTCTTTAGAGTTTTGTTCGGCAGCTTTTTCATACCAGGATAGTGCAGTGCTATTATCTTGTTTTATGCCTAACCCTTTTTCATAGAGGTTACCCAGGATGACTTGCGCAGAAATATCACCTTGATCCGCGAGAGGCCTGAGAGCTCGGAGAGCAGTTCCATAGTGCCCTCGCTCTAGAGCTCCTAATCCGGCTTCAAGCGGATCAGCTAAGACCATAGGCGGAGAAAAGATCAAACAAAGACCAAGAAGTTTCATATGAAACGAAATATTAAAAAACGCCGCTATTTGGTTCAGAAAAGGGGCCTGCCTAATATTTAAGTCATTCATTTGCTAATACTAACACCAAGATCGGCAATTTTGAATCATCCATCGCCGCACTCTTACTTGCCTGTAAGAAGGGAGTAATACTAGTCATATCTGGATAAACGAAAACAGATAATGTATATTCGAAAAAAATAACAACCTCCAGACATAGTTCGCCTAAACTTGATTTAAATCAACGGATGATAAATTTGTCTTCAGTAAACTCAATCATAGGGAAAAGCAGGGAAGTTTCCGAGTTGCGGGCTTTAATTAAGACCGTGGGTCCCAGTGATGCAACAGTTCTGATTACCGGAGATAGTGGAACAGGTAAAGAGCTGGTCGCTCAAGCGCTACACAACTGTTCCGCTCGCGCAACCGGTGCCTTTATCCCTGTCAACTGCGGAGCTATCCCGAGAGATCTCCTAGAGAGTGAGTTATTTGGCCACAAAAAAGGGGCATTTACTGGCGCCCTCTCTGACCGCAAAGGTCGATTTCAGTTAGCAAATAATGGAACCTTATTCCTAGATGAAATTGGTGACATGTCTATGGATCTGCAAGTGAAACTCTTGCGTGTACTTCAAGAGAGAATAATTGATCCAGTTGGTTCTCAGGAAAGTTTAGCTATTGATGTGCGAGTTATTGCCGCAACACATAAGAATATTGAAGCTCTCATCCAACAAGGTAAATTTAGAGAAGACCTTTATTATCGTCTAAATGTCATGCCGCTTGACATTGCTTGTTTATCAGAGCGCAAAGGAGATATTCCTGCGCTTGTAAGCCATTTTGCAAAAGAGCACTGCGACTCTAATGGGCAGGCTATTCGGCTCAACCAATTCAGTATGCAGCTGTTCAATAACTATAGTTGGCCTGGTAATGTCAGAGAATTATCAAATCTGATTGCTAGATACTCAGCCCTGTTTCCAGGCTCAGAGGTCGACTTGCGGCGTATCCCTGCAAGTTTGATTCCCATTGGCATAAGATCCGAGCTTGATAATGGGGCTTCACAGGCGCTCCAGGCCATGTCTCAAGAGTCTCATGGTGAACTCGCAATAGCAGAATTAGTAAATATTGATACCAATGGCAATGCAGAAAGCAATGACCCAGAAGATGAGGTCAAGCGCGTAATTTCTTTGGCGCAAGGAGGAGAAGACTTTCCTGATCAAGGGGTAAAACTAAAACAACACTTGCTAAATATCGAGAAGACCATTATCCAGCAAGCTTTAGAAAAGGCTAACGGAAACGTTTCGCAAGCTGCAAGATTACTCAGTCTTCAGCGGACAACTTTGATCGAAAAAATCAACAAATATGGGCTTGGCAATTCTGCTTAGCGCTCAATAGATGTTCTTTAAATGTCAAGGTTTTGACTTTTTGCCACTGGCAAAAAGTTGACACTTTCTTGCCGCTATAACAATAACTCACTGTTTTTTATTGATTTAATTTTTTGGCATGTGAATTGCTTTGCACAAGTAACAAGCTGAAAGTGGCAAAAATCAGAAAGGACAGAAGAGTGGCTAAAATGACTTCAACAAAAATACTATGGATAGACTCTCATAAGAATAGTAGCACCCCAGAATTAACAGAGTTGGAGACAGAGGGATTTGATCTTGCTTTTTCCATGCCGTGTGACTTGACTGACGGACAGATACTGTTAGCGCAAGCAATTGTAATTTCTCTTGAACAAGACACAGCACTCTTGACGTCTATCCAACAGCAGCAAGCATTTCTTAAAAGCAACGCGCCAGTAATTGTGAGAGTTGATAGAGCAAATTTTGAGCTAGGGATTTTAGCGATGAGGAATGGAGCAGCAACGGTGGTTCCAACTCAGCAAAACGATGTCAAGGACTGGTTAGAAATTTTCTCAATCGTCAATCTTGATGAGTTTGACCAGTCATCAGCTTCGGCATTTGTTTTTGCTGATCCGATAAGTCGTAATTTATTGGCTTTAACCGAGCGGGTAGCAAAAGTAGACGTCACCGTGCTTCTGTCTGGATCTACGGGCTCAGGGAAAGAGGTCATAGCAAGAATCCTCCACGATGCCTCTCCAAGACATGCTGGGCCTTTCGTTGCATTTAACTGTGCCGCTATGCCAGAAAATCTGATCGAAGACATTTTGTTTGGGCATGAAAAGGGATCCTTTACTGGAGCCTCTAATATCCAACATGGTTTGTTTGAGCAGGCTCAAGGAGGGACAATCTTTCTTGATGAAATTGGTGAGATACCATTCCATCTGCAGGCTAAACTACTACGTATTTTGCAAGAACGGTCTGTCACCCGCCTTGGAGGTTCCAAGTCGATTGATCTAAATATACGTGTTGTTGCGGCCACCAACCGAAATTTAAAAGAAGCGATCTATGATCGTACGTTTAGGGAAGACCTTTACTTTAGGCTGAGCACTTTCAAGATTACATTGCCCAATCTAGAACAGCGGCCACTAGACATTATTCCTTTGGCAAAACAATTCATTCAGCAGCAGGCAGATAATAATTTGCGATATATATTATCCGAAGAAGCTGAGGCGAGTTTATTAGCCTATCCTTGGCCGGGCAACGTGCGTGAACTTCAAAACGTGATTACTCGCGCTATCGTGTTGGCCCAGCAAGAAACAATTAGACCTGAACATCTCATCTTCGATGATATCGCTCAAGAAGAGACCCTACTTCAAAAAGATGTATCTGCTATGTCCATGGACAGAATAAAGCCTTTTACATTCCTTGACGAGCGCAGACGTAAGCAACATGAGCCTGAGTCATTGTCCAATTCCGTCAAAAATAGTGAATATGAAACAATCATGGCTGCTTTGGGTCGGGCTCGTAATAGAGACCAAGCGGCAGAGTTTTTAGGCATCAGTACCAGAACGCTGCGCCACAAGTTACAGCGGTTAAGAGAGCAAGGGATGTCAGTAAACCGAGCTTATGCGCGCTAGTTTATAGGAGAACATCATGGTCACTCCCACAAATATGGCTAATGTTGAGTCAGTATTAAGCCAGATAAGGCAATATCAGGCCGAAGCTGCAAGTGGAGCAAAGGTTGAAGATTTAGCTCTAAATGAAGCTAGTAAAAATACTTTTACCGATTCTGTAAAAGGTGCATTACAAGAGGTTAATGCGACTCAGCAGGCATCAAAGTCGATTCGCAATGCTTATGAGCGCGGAGAGGACATTCCCCTAACAGACGTAGTAATGGGTATTCAAAAGTCATCACTAGCATTTGAGGCTACGCTTCAGATCAGAAACAAAGTGCTGAAAGCGTATGAAGAAATAATGAATATGCCTGTTTAGAATTAATAAGAGATCAATAAAATGGCAACAACATTAGCAAATCCAGCTGCCCTAAATACAGAAACAGTGACAGATGGAAACACACCGGCAGATAATTCTTCCGTTCAGGCTCGATCCCAAGAGGCTTTAGTGCGCCAAAATATGGGAGCCCCCTCAGCTGGTATATCTAGTGTCTTTTCCCAGCCGGCAGTTAAAAAGGCGATGCCAGCGATTATTGTTTTAATCGCAGCAGCTTTATTTTTAGTTGCTTACTCTTGGATTCAGTCACCTCCTTACAGGGCAGTCTACCCTGGGTTGACTGAGGCTGACAGACAGGCAGCATATACTGCATTAGTAAGCGCAAATTTTGATGCGAAGATAGATAACAAATCTGGAGAGTTGCAAGTTCCGGGAAAACGATACCATGAAGCAAGGATATTTCTAGCATCACAAGGTTTACCTCAAAGCGCGGCAGCTGGAGGAATGAGAGCGCTGAATGACGACTCCTCAATGACCACAAGCCAATTTATGGAGCAGGTGAGATATGTGTCTGCCATGGAGAATGAGCTTGCACAAAGTATCACTCAGATTGGGTCAATCCAGTCTGCACGAGTGCACCTAGCCTCTCCAAAGCAAAGTGTATTTGTTCGTAGCCGGACCCCAGCCAAAGCCTCTGTTGTTGTGACTCCGTTTGGTGGAAGAATCGTGTCAGAGTCTCAAGTTCAGGCCATCATTCACATGGTAGCTTCAAGTGTTCCTTACTTGTCAGCAGACAACGTTTCCGTCGTTGACCAGCGAGGCAAGTTGCTTACTGATCCAAATAATTTCCCTTCAATGCAGCTGAATTCAGAGCAAATGGCGCATAAGCAGCATATGGAAGAAACGTATCGTAATCGAATTGATGCATTCCTGACGCCGGTTGTTGGAATGGGGAATGTGAGATCAGAAGTGGATATTCAAATAGATTTTACTGAAATTGAATCCACATTTGAGGAGTACGATGGCAATGATAACGGGCCACTGGCTCGATCTGAAGTGGTCTCATTAGAGCAAGATTCAGGCAACTCTGCAAAGGGCATTCCCGGAGCAACATCAAACACAGGGCTTGGTGTTGAAACACAAATAACCACTCAGGCGGGAAGTTTGGAAGAAGAAATGAGTACGCGAAGCAGCACAACCACTCGAAACTATGAAATGGATCGTGCGGTGAGGCATGTCAAACGGCAGGGGGGTACGCTCCAAAAAATCTCAGTTGCAGTGGTGATCAATGAAATAAGCCGTCCGAGCAATATAGCCGCAGTGGATGGAGACGGAGTATCAACAGCAAGTGAAGGTTACTCAGAAGAAGACATTTCTCGATTCACTGATCTGGTTAAAGGAGTGATTGGATTTGATGCAGCAAGGGGAGATGCTATTACTATGATTTCCACACCTTTTGAAGAGCCAGCAATGATCCAAGAGCTGGAGTTGCCTTGGTACGAAAATAATAACATTACTAGCATGATTAAAAGCTTAGTGGCTGCAGTGGCATTTCTCTTTTTGATTTTCTTTGTAGTTAGGCCTGCCATGAAGTCTTTTTCAGGGTCGAACTCGTCAATTGTAGGAAAAGATGGAGAGTTAACTCAGGCAGAGTTGAGTTTGTTAGAGACAGGAGATAATTCTTCACTCCAAGATATTCGAGCAAAATTGAAGCCTAAGAAGTCGACTGTGTCTGCAGATATGTTAGATACCGCAAACACCTACGATGACAAAGTGGCCCTTGTGAGGCTCTTAGTAGCTGATGATGCTGGGCGCGTGGCAAATGTTTTAAAGAAAATGGTTCGATCGGCTTAAGAGCATCTAGGAGAATAAATAATGGCCAAAGATATGACAAAAGAGAAAAAGCCGAAAGCCAAAAAGGGCCAAGTAATAGCTGAAGAAGCACCAGAAATTAGCCCTTTACAGGCTGAGTTTAATAGAATGTCTGGCACCGAGCGGTCTGCGGTCATTATGCTGTTGCTAGGGGAGCAGCAAGCTGCAGATGTCATCCGTTTTATGTCGCCTAGAGAAGTTAATGCGGTTGGAAAAGCAATGGTCGGCGTGGCAGATTTATCCCAAGATCTAGTTAATCTCGTTCTAGATGATTTCGTAGCAACGATTAAGACCCAAACAAATCTTGGACTTGGAACGCCAGGCTATGTTGAAAATGTATTCAAACGGGCTTTGGGAGACGAAAAGGCTGCTACGGTACTAGGTAAAATAATGCCTCCCGCATCAAGTAAAGGATTAGAAATATTGCAGTGGATGGATGCTAAATCCATCGGAGAGATGATTAACAAGGAGCATCCTCAGGTTATTGCAATCATTTTATCCGTACTCGAACATGATATTGCAGCCCAAGTTTTAGAGTATGTACCTGACAATAAACGAGCAGAAATTATTCAACGCGTAGCAAGTCTTGATACCGTTCAACCTTCAGCGATGGAGGAGTTGGAAGGAATTATGGCTGAACAATTTACCAGTAACTCATCCGCCAAAGCAGCGAGCCTTGGTGGGGTCGAAACAGCTGCCCAAATAATGAATTTCGCTAATATCGATATTGAGTCATCAATCATGTCAGGCGTGACAGATTTAGATCAAGAGCTCGCAACACTGATACAAGACAAAATGCTGACATTTGAAAACATGGCGGAAATTGATAACCGCAGTATGCAAACCCTTTTAAGGAGTATCGAGCAAGATATGTTGATGTCCGCACTTAGAGGAGCGGATGAAGTAACTAAAGAAAAATTCTTATCAAACATGTCTGAACGGGCACGGGATTTATTAGTTGACGATATGGAAGCTAAGGGGCCTATTAGGGTTAGTGAGGTTGAGGCCGCGCAGAAGGGCATCATGCAAATAGCAAGAAAGTTATCTGATGATGGGGACATTATGCTGGCTGGAGCTGGAGAGGCTTTTGTCTGAATCTGACCCTAAAATTCATTGGAGGCTAAACGATCTTTTGCGGGCAGGACAAAAAGCAAAGGAATTCGCTGCAGTTTCATGGTCTAGTTCTAATGAGTCTAGCGATAGTAGTTTTATTCATTGGCAGCCAAGTAATATTTCAGATCCCGACAGTTTAACGGCAGATAAAGCGCCAGATTTAGATCGGGCGGAAGAGAGTATCGCTGAGCTCCCTGAACTGATATCTCAAGACCAAATTGATCAGAATTCGGCGATTCAGGCCGCTATTTCTCAAGCTCGAAAAGAAGCTTTTGATGCGGGATTCTCTGATGGAAGCGACACTGTCGATACGAAATATGAAGCGCTGAGACAAGAATTACAAAATTTCATAACCTCTTTGGAAGTTTATCAAAGCGATGTGCAAAGTTTTTATGACCCTCTAAAAAAACTAGCGATACACATTGCAGAGCAAATAGTGAGGGGAGAACTAACACTCTCATCCACAGCGATTGAACATCTCGTTCAAAAAGCGCTTGGAGATATTGAACATCAAGGTATAGACAATATTGTTGTAACTCTAAATCCCAAGGACGCAGATGCTTTCACTAAAAGCCTTAACGATGGCCCTGAGGTGAGAGCCGATCCGGAATTATCTCGAGGTAGCGTCAAAGTAACAATGGGAGATGCCGCCATTGAGGACTTAATAGAGCATAGAATCAAAGGAATTGCCGACAGTATCTTTCAATTAGATACGGAGAATTCTTCTGGCAACCGCGGTTTAGACAGTAACAAAGATGTTCAAATTTCTGATGATCAGACTGAACTGCAAGATACTGTGCTTAGAGATGAACAATCAGAAACAACTCCGCTCGATGTAGAGGAGAGATCTGATTTGGGCGAAGACATTGAAGATTCAGACCAAGATGCGTAGTTTCTCAGAGCAAGTCGATCGTGAGGTGGAAACTATCCGCACACCGCAACCATTGCCTAACGGAAAAATCGTTCGTGTTGTCGGGCTCACACTAGAAGCAAAAGGCATTTTAGCGCCATTAGGAGCACTCTGTCGGGTTGAGTGTTCGAAAGTTGGCACCTTTATTGATGCTGAGGTGGTTGGATTCCAAAATGATATTTTATATCTCATGCCTTTTACAGATCCCTCGGGCATTGCTCCCGGGGCGCGAATTTGGGTTCAGTCTAATAATTCAAATGTGAGCGCAGGAGACGCCCTTCTTGGACGGGTGATTGATGGTTTGGGTTTGCCTATTGATGGGAAAGGGCCTATTGATTATACAGTCTCAATCAGTGCCGAGGGCTCATCCTTAAACCCAATGGAAAGAGGACCAATAGACAAGATCTTAGACACGGGAATCAAGGCAATCAATACATGTTTAACATTGGGCCTGGGGCAAAGAATTGGATTAATGGCAGGCTCAGGTGTAGGTAAAAGTGTTCTTCTTGGCATGTTAACTAAATATACAGAAGCCGACATTGTTGTTATTGGGCTTATTGGTGAGCGGGGCAGAGAAGTCCAAGAATTTATTCAAAAAACCCTCGGGCACAGCGGATTAAAAAAAGCGGTAGTAGTAGCTTCACCAGCAAATATCTCTCCAGTTGTCAGACTCAAGGCTACTAAAAGAGCCCACTTGATTGCGGAATACTTTAGAGATCAAGGTAAAAGCGTGTTACTACTCTGCGACAGTTTGACTCGAGTCGCTCACGCCCAGCGCGAAATTGGTTTAGCTATTGGAGAACCTCCAACGGCTAAGGGTTACCCACCATCAGTATTTGCGCTTCTCCCCCGCCTCATTGAGAGGGCAGGTGTAGGCAAAAATGGTTATGGTTCGATAACTGCCGTTTATACGGTCCTTGCGGAGGGAGATGATCGGTCAGACCCTATTGTTGATATTGCTCGGGCGTCTTTAGATGGCCAGGTTATGTTGTCTCGAGAATTAGCTGATGCAGCCCATTATCCAGCAATCGATTTGGTCGGATCAATTTCTCGAGTTATGGATAGCCTCGTGTCTCCAGATTTACTTAAGGCCGCAAATCGACTTCGCCGGCTTTGGACGCTCTACCAACAAAATCAAGATCTTATTCAAGTAGGAGCCTATGAATTTGGGTCCAACCCAGATCTAGATGAGGCGATTCGAGTTCGTCCCGATATGGAAAGACTTTTACAACAGCTAAGTGATGAGGCCGTTAGCTTAGAAGAAAGTCAAAATGAGCTTAGGAGAATTACGGGGGCCGAGCAGTGAGAGAAAAAACAGGCCAGGTGTGGGAGCTCATGTTAGTTAAGGCAAATAGAGTTTTAAGGCAGGCTCAAATTGAACTTGACTCTGCTTTAGGAAAAAAGCGTGAGGTCGTGACTAGGCAGAACAAAATTGACACCATGATAGTCGAGTATTCCGATACGCTTAATGGGATTCTATCGAGAGCTCATAATAAGGCAGAGGCAGCGCACTACCGTCAGTTTATTGTTCAGCTTCAAAATCTGCGACAAAGAGGAAGCGAAGATATTCAAGTAATCGAACAATTGTGCAATGAGGCAAGGCAAAAGACATTATCGGCAGACCAAGAGAAGCTCAAGCTCGAAAAATTGAGCCAAAGATCGCAAGCAAAAATAACCCAGCTTCGTAAGGTAAAAGAAGTCAAAGATATTGAAGCGCAAAACTTAATCCAATTTAATTTGAATTCACCCTCATAATAATTTAGTCCCGCATTGGCATGGTGATTGCAACATCTTTAAGTAACTAATCACTGCCCACGAGATGACTAACACATGATTGATCTAGACAGCCTTCTTCAGAAAGCCCAAACCTCCGCAAACCCAGTAAATACAGACCCCCAAGAGGGCTGGAAATCTGAGCCGTCAAATGGCCACACATTCGATGATATTTTTAAGGATCAGTTAGAGTCTAAAAGAGCGGCAAAAGATGGCAAGACTTTGCCAGACCCAAATACCAAACCAACTGAACTTGAGGCTAGAGTTTTAGGAGGTGGAGCCGAGATATTGATGACTGGTTCAGATCCTACGACCGAAAACATTACAAATGATGCCTTGGCCCAAAATGTCGGAAGTGAATTTGAGGCTAGAAGTCTTGCAGGAGGAACCGAGATATTGATGACTGGTTCAGATCCTACTACCGAAAGTATTACAAAATATGCCTTGGCTCAAGGGATAGACCCAGAAATCATGAATCTATTAATGTCAGATACCAGTGACTCGAACATTCGACTTATGGAAGCCTCAAAAATAGGGCCCCAATCAATGACTATTCCTGTGCTAGCGAAAAGTCAGGCAGGGAGTCAGTTAGGATTTCAGAATTCAAGGCAACTCGACACCCAAAGACCTAGTGAAATCTCTCTTAGTAACAGCTTAAAGCTTGAAATGGCTCTAAATACTAACTCAGGTGATCAGCGTGAACATGTGCAGACTGAAAAAACAAAGAATAGATTAAAAATAGAGCAATTGTTCTTGGCTAGTAATGCTGAGCGGTCATCCAACGAAAAAATACAAATAAAACTTGATCCAATTAATTTAAAAGTTGATGTGGAAGAACTTCTTTTAGGCAGCGGTAAAAGCAGCACGAGCCAATCAGTAATTCAGAACCTATCCCGGCTGGATGCATCGGGAGTGCCAATTTCCTCTAACTTACTAGAGTCTAAAATTGAGATGAATTCAAAATCCCTGGCTGAGCCGATCACGAACAAAGATGAAACGGCATTAGTTCGCCGACAGGAGCAATATCTTGATGCTTCTCGTCGCCTCACTCAGGCAATAGGCGAAAGGCTGTCAGCCCAAATTGTTAAGGGAGCATGGAAAGTTGAAATGGATCTACATCCGAAGTCTCTGGGACGTATCGAGATTAAACTAGAGATGAGAAATGGGGAGCTCGAAGCCCATTTTAATTCATCTCAAAACGTTACGCGGGACTTGTTGCAAGAGAGTTTTACAAAATTAAAAGATGTTTTGGCAGAACATGGCATAGATTCTGCTTATATAGGGTTAGGGACTGGAGAAGGCAAAAATTCTGACGGAAAACCGACAGATCAATCCCCAGTTCTTACTGAGAACAAAGATGATGAAGGCCATGTCCCAGAAATCGCTCATGAAAATAATGTCAGTAGCGATGGCTTGGATATTCAGGTGTAAAGATCTTATCTCTAAATAAATCAATGAGGGTGGTATGGCGGATACAAAAAACTTATTAACTCCTGAAGAGCTAGATGCTCTTGCTACAGGAATTGAGGATGGATCCATTGAAGCCGATACGGGACTAAATGGCGATGTGCAAGCTCTCAAACATGACTTAACTAGAGAAGATTCGTCACTAGGCATGAATTTAGGTGCCGTAAATATTATTAATGAACGCTTTGTCCGGCATTTCAAGGCAGGCATTCTGGAAGTTCTCCGCTCGGAAGCAAAAGTAGTAGCAGAGAAAGTAACGGTGATGCCTTACCGCGAATATATAGCCAGTCTTACCGCCCCAGTCGCGGTTAATACAGTGAGTTTGAATCCATTGTCAGGGAGTGCACTTGCAGTAATAGATCCCTCGATTATTTTTGCTGCTTTGGATAATTTTTTTGGTGGTCCGGGAAGAGTTATGGATGGCCTGCTGCCAACGCGTACCTTTACTCCCACAGAAATATCAATTAACAAAATCATAACAAATATTTTATTTGGGTCTCTGCAAGAAGCATGGGCCCCAGTTATGCCAATTAAGTGCGTTAGTCAGGAGCTCATATCAAATCCGGCTGCAGTAAAAATTGCTGAAAAAGACGAATTGGTTGTTGTTAGCCGGTTTTCAACGGAGATCGGCGAGCGCGCTAAAGGGAATATTGATGTGGTTTATCTCTACAGCACACTTAAACCGATCAGGGAGTCTTTAGAAAGCAGGGTGCAAGCTAGTGCTGAGGCTCCAGGTTCTAAATTGTCATGGACGAAGGATTTAATGGCTGCTGCCATGGATGCCGAAGTTGGTATTTCCGTTTTTCTTGGGGATATTCAGTCGACGTATAAAGAATTCGAAAATTTACGAGAAGGCGATATTTTGTATTTTAAAAAGCCTGAATATGCAAGAGTCCACGCTAACGGTATCGCAGTTTTTGAAGCAGATATCGGAACTAGGGACGCGCATATGGCGGTACGCTTTGTTGAACCATTGGTTCCTGCATACTAATAACAGTTAAGTTACATCAATAATTAAAGACATCAAATTATTAAAGAGAGAAAAACATGGCGGAAACAGAGACTAATAAAACGGAAGAACTGGACCAAAATAAAATTGATTCTGAAGTGTTACAGAATATCCCCGTGACTATTTCTGTAGAAGTTGGGCGAACATCGCTAAAGATTCGTGATTTGATGCGCCTTGCTCAAGGCAGTGTGGTTGAGTTAGACCGGTTGGCTGGTGAGCCGCTAGACCTAATGGTTAACAACACACCAGTTGCTCAAGGAGAGGTTGTCCTTGTTAATGATCGGTATGGAGTGAAACTAACTAGCGTCATTCCAACTGTAGATCGTGTCAAGAATCTCTAGCAGGGACGAATAACGATGAATTCTCTTGGGTGGACAGATTATGTATCGATGATGGGTTCATTTGTTGTTGTCCTATTACTCCTTATAGGCACGCTGATAATAATAAAAAGAATGGGCCCAAAGGTTGGAATGTCAAACGGTAAAAAGATTCAAATACTGGAGGCTCAAAATCTTGGCGGGCGCCAAAAATTAATTTTGGTGGGTGTAGGTCAAGAGACGATTTTACTTGGCCTATCGGCAACAGGCATGACTAAGCTGGGGCAGTTTCCAAATGATACCGATTTCACAAGTCATGATGAAGGTCGGCCTGAAGAAATAAGTCAAACGGGTTTCCAGAGTATTCTCTCGAGAGTATTAAATAAATGATAAACCTTTCCAAAATCTTGAAGCCAACGATCATTCTGGCTCTAATATTGGTCTCAGGACCGGTGTTTGCTCAAACCGGCATGCCTGTTGTTAATATGATCGATAACGGCAATGGTAATACAGAATATAGTCTAACCTTGCAATTGCTTGCGTTAATGACCGCACTGACTCTTCTGCCGTCAATAATACTCATGATGACTTCCTTTGTGAGGATCATCATTGTTATGTCCCTTCTGCGGCAAGCACTGGGAACGGCGCAGACCCCTCCAAACCAGGTTTTATTGGGGCTAGCCTTGTTCTTGACAATTTTTATTATGTCGCCAGTGATTACAACTGTCTATGAAGATGCAGTTCAGCCTTATTCTGAGGGCGCCATTAGTTTCGAAGCAGCACTTGATGCCGCTGAAATTCCAGTGAGAGGTTTCATGCTCAATCAAACCCGCGAAACAGATATTGAAATGTTTGCTGAGATAGCTAGGAATAGCGATATTGATACAGCAGCCGATGTTCCGTTTACAACATTGGTCCCAGCATTTATAACTTCAGAGCTCAAGAGTGCCTTTACCATTGGGTTTCTCATATATATTCCATTTATTGTAATCGACTTAGTAGTGGCAAGTGTTTTGATGTCCATGGGTATGATGATGTTATCTCCAATGATGATATCCATGCCTTTTAAGCTGATGTTATTTGTATTGGTGGATGGCTGGTCTTTGATTATGGGATCTTTAACCTCAAGTTTTGTGATTGGATAGGAAAAATTATGGATGCGTCACAAGTTATCGAGTTAGGAAGGGAATCACTGTGGGTTGCTGTGATGGTTGCATCGCCTTTATTAGGTGTAGCTCTCGCGGTTGGTCTTCTTATTGGTATATTCCAGGCAGCTACATCTATTCAGGAAATGACGTTAAGTTTTATTCCTAAGCTTGGAGTCATGGTCCTTGCTTTGATGGCTTTTGGAAGTTGGCAGATAGCTATTATGGTCGATTTTTTTGGGCGCATTTTTGAACGCATTCCTATGTTGTTTATGTAATGGAGCTTCTAGTTGCGGAAGTGGTGGAGCGTTTCTATATGTTGCTATGGCCCATGATTCGCATCTCAGCTTTTTTGTTGACCGCACCATTCTTTTCAATAAGGGCCGTATCGGTCCGTATTCGAGTACTGTTAGCGATCGTGTTGACTTGGATGGTATACCCTCTCTCAGAATGGCCGTCACTTGACCCAATAAGTGCTTCAGGCTTGAGAGAAGTATTTTTTCAAGTTTTTATAGGTGCGTTAATGGGGTTGTTGCTTCAGATAGTTAATGCAGCTCTTGTGGTTGGAGGGCAGGCTATTTCTGCCTCGATGGGATTAAGCATGGCTAATATGGTCGACCCAAACATAGGAAATGTGCCGGTATTGGCACAGTTTTTAATTATTTGTTCTACCCTGATTTTCTTAGGGCTCGGTGGACACGTCTTAGTAATCTCATTACTGCTGGAGACTTTTCAAATTTTACCGATTGGAGAGGAAATAGCCGTTCAAGGGTTAATTCAGCTTGTGATTGAATGGAGTTCGATGATATTTCTTGGTGCTATTCTCATTGGAATGCCATTAATGACATCTCTGTTGTTCATCAATATTGGTCTCGGAGTCATTACCCGAGCAGCGCCAGCTCTGAATATTTTTGCTGTGGGATTTCCCGCAATGATAATGGCTGGAATGGTTTTGTTATCGCTATCTATGACTAGTATTGGATTTCGCATTCAGTGGTTGTGGCAGCAATCCTTTGAAGTGATGGGTCAAGCCCTAGGAGTGCAGTAGTGGCAGAGCAAGATACTACAGAAGAACGCACTGAAGAACCTACCGCGAAAAGACTTGAGAAAGCGCGTGAAGATGGGCAGGTAGCTCGATCTCAGGAGCTTTCGGTAGCGGCAATGATGATTGGAGTTGCGTGCTTTATGTATTTGTTTGGCGGGATACTAATTTTGCAGCTTGGGGATGTATTTCGAGCTGGATTTGTATTTGATCGCAAAGATATTTATTCAGAAGCACTATTACCGTCAACATTTGGACACCATGCTGTGGACAGTATGGTTGCTACCCTACCTATATTTGTACTCGCGGTCGTTATTGCGATAGGAGCCGCGGGTATGATTGGAGGTTATAACTTTTCACTAAAATCTATGGCCCCAAAGGCCAGCAAGGTAAATCCATTGCAAGGATTTAAGAGAATGTTTGGCATGCAAGCATTGGTAAACTTAGCAAAGGCACTTGCAAAGTTTGGCTTGGTGGGAGGCGTTTTATATTTAGTCGTGAGCAGTAATTTCAATAACCTTATTGCTTTGGGGTTTATGGATGTGAAGCCAGCGATGGCTAACGCTGGGGCGCTTATTGGAAAGGGGACAGTTTTTGTTACCCTAACTTTAATCATAGCGGCAGCTATTGATGTTCCCTATCAAATCTATGAGCACAATAAAAAATTGAAGATGACTAAACAAGAAATTAAGGATGAATTTAAAGATACCGAGGGTAGACCTGAAGTAAAAGCGCAAATAAGAAGAAAGCAACGAGAAATGGCAATGGGGCAAATGATGGAGGCCATCCCCGATGCTGATGTCATCATCGTAAATCCAGAGCATTTTGCAGTGGCTCTAGCATATGATCCTTCCAGCTCAGGAGCTCCGATAGTGGTTGCGAAAGGTGTTGACTACATAGCTCAAACAATTCGAGAAAAGGCTAAAGAAGCAAGTGTTCCTATATTCCATGCGCCGCCACTGGCTAGAGCAATTTACTTTACAACTGACTTAAATAAGAGCGTACCAGAAACCCTCTATTATGCCGTTGCTCAAGTGATTGCGTATGTCTTTAGTTTAAACAGCCTGGGCCAAGGCGCTCAGGTTGCCCAAAAACCAAACCCTGAAGTGCCCGATGGCATGCGCTATGACGCTGATGGGAAACTTTTAATTTAAATAAATAGATAGTGCCTCAAGGAGGCTATTAATATGACATACGAACAGGACACCTCACCATTAGACTCTTCAAAATGGATTGATCAAGGAGACCTTTTTTACCGACCAAATGATAAGGTGGAATTCCTGGAGGGACTTAATGCTGTTTACCAAATGGGGCAAGGCATTGCTGTCGTAGCTTCTAACGAGGTAATGTTGAATCATTATTGTCGACTGATGGTTTCACGCCTTCGAAAAGCAAAGGGATTCAAGGTAGAAGTACTATTGCCAAGTACGACTGATAGTCTATTAAAGCGCTTCAATCACATTATGACCCAGATGTCCCTAGATGAAGCCCTCAGGCCGCCTGCAGAGAATAGTATGGTCACATTAATGGTGGTCAATGATGCGCACTTAATTGATCAACAGCAATGGGTTTTGCTTTCACAGCTTATTTCAGATTTTCCGGGGGTCAATGTACGGTTAGTTGCGTTTATCGATACAGACGAATGGATTGAATACGACCAGGCATTGAACTTATTTGGCCAAAAGCTGCATCGCTGGGAATTTGAACAACCATCCATGAATGATGTTAATAGCTTGTTTAGTATCGCTGAATCTGTCGGCAGGGGTGATGAGGCAGAAAAGTTGTTGGAAGGTTTAATTCAAGACGTATTTATAGAGCATAGTGAATTAAACTTTGAAGAAGTTGACTCTCATGATAAAAATTCAATTGATTCAGCACGCGTTGTCTCTGAGGATACAAAAGCTCAAAACTGTGAGCAAAATAAGGATATCGTTCAGGACTCCATAAAACGTAAAGGGGCATCCCCTTGGTTGTGGGCGTCAGCAATGATCCTGATTTTCGCCACCTCATTAAGCGTCACGTCGTTTCTGAACCCTAAATTCTTCAATAGCCATATAGGACCTTTATTCAGTTTCGAGCAAGTGGACCATGGGACAAAAGAGTTGGGTACGTCTCAAAACTTGTTAGCGAACAATATTCAGAAAGCGGCGCTAAAAACCACTAGTGCCTCAATTGGCGATTCATCCGAAGTTAATGGACAAGCTGAGATCAATTTAAGTTTAAGTTTGGATTTGGACTTGCAGGCGGCTGAATCTAAAAAAATTGTCACCGATGCCAAGCCGAATTCCTATTTTGTACAATTTAATCTTTTTAAAACAAAGGAAACGGCGCATGAATACAGTGAGCAAACAGGCATTGTTTCAAAGTCATTAATCGTTTCGCTGCAGAGTGATCAGGGAATAGTACACGGAATCATATCAGGACCCTTTTTGACTAAAGAAGAGGCTCAATCTTTTGTAGTAGCCCCTGGAATGCCCAAAAATTTCTGGATCCGATCAGCTCAAACTCTGCAGTCCAGAGTTATCTAGTTCAAAAGATGAAAGGGTCTAAAGTTGATTGAAAGACTGTCGATTATAAGGACATAAAATGAAGATTATTAACCTACGATTTATAAAAACTCAGAGTGGTTATTGTTTTGGCAAAAGATAAAAAGGAAAAGTCCACGGCAGAAGAAAAGCCTTCAGACAAAGCGCCTGAGGACAAAGTTTCCTCTGAAGACAACTCAGGCGAAGATAGGGACGCTTTACTGCTCAGTACACTAACCTCGAGCATGGAAAAGAGTAACAAATCATCGAAACTAATTTTAATCGGCTCCTCAGCTTTTCTTTCTCTGATTGTCCTCGGCTATGGCGTGATGAACTATCAACTATCGACTAGGATTTCCGAATTACAAGAGAGTTTGACAGTAACCTCGTCGAGCGTAGTCGATGTTAATACCATTATTCAAGATTTAACCGTATCTCAAAAAGAGGTTGTCGAAAAACAAGCAGAGCTCAGCGCGGCGGTTGAAAAAGCGGATTTAAGTGTTGCGGAGCTAAGAAACAGCATGCCAGAGGCAGCTGCAAAGCGGATAGCCATCGAAACTGATAAGGTTGCTACGGAAGTTGTTGCACTTAAGGAAGAGGTGAATCATGTTCACCAGCATATTACTAAAGTTTCAAACGTTACCGATTTGTTAAATGAACAAATCAGTAAAGTTGAACTTGAATTAGCCAACGCCAAAAAGCTAAATTCAGACGTAGAAGCCTTAGTAACTTTGGAGCGAGAAAAATACTTAGATGTATTGGAGCGACAGACAGACCTTCAGCAAAGGCAGAAAGGGACAGCGGTAGTGCCAAGGGATCCTAACTTAATTTTCTACTCTATCGAAACAACCAAGAAATAACAAAGGTACCTGTTAGCTAATCTGATAAATGTTTTCTTAGCTGCTTAATTGTTGCGGAAAGCATTTGACTGACTCGTGACTCACTGACCTCTAAAACCGCACCGATCTCTTTGAGATTCATCTCTTCAACATAATATAGAGTCACAATGGTTTTTTCTCTTTCCGGAAGACAGTCAATTGAGTCTGCAAGTGACTCCATCATTTGTTTTGTAGCAAGCTTTGCTTCAGGTTCGTTATTTTCACTTGAGGGAAGATCAACAGTGTCTGGAAGTTGTGATTCTAAAGAAACAGTCTGGAACCGATGCGCGTGAGCTCGCTCTTTATGGAAGCTTTCTAAATCTTTCCCCATAAAGTCAGCCAACTCAGATTGCGTTGGTTCTCTCCCTAGCTCTCCAGACAGCGCTGCTGTTGCTTCATTATGGTCTCTAATGCTCACCATCGCAGAGCGAGGCAAATAAGAAAGCTTTCTTACTTGATCTAGGACTGCCCCGCGAATACGCGTTCTAGCGAATATTTCAAATTCGACACCTTTACTTTTATCAAAGGATTTTGCAGCTTCAATTAGACCAATGGTTCCCACCTGAATAAGTTCGTCAAGTTCCATGTAGTTTGGTAGCCGGCTTTTGAGATGGATACAAACGCGTTTAACTAGACCAATATGCTCCATAAGCGCATCATTTGACTGGCCAGCGTTTCCAACTTCATCGTATAAACCTAGATCTGTCACATTAAGCCTTATCAGTCTGGTGAGCAGCCATCCGCTCAACAAAAAATTGCAGTCCACCTGAGATTGAATCGTGTTTTGGCAGTGCTTCCACAATATCCGCCACAGCAGAAAAATCACGCGCTGCAGGGCTCGCAGGAGCAAAAGACAAAATAGGCTGTGATGCTTTGATTGCTCTTAGCAACATTTCATCTTCGGAAATGGAGTGCAGATAGTTTACCTCACCACCCAAAAAGTTTTTTATCACTGAGTTGATACTTCGGTATAAGTGTCGGCCTTCATTTTGAGACAAAACACTGTTAGGAATAACGAAAATATTGTCCAAACTATAGTCTTGAATCATGACTTTTATTGTAGCGTAAGCGTCGGCAATCGAAGACGGCTCATTTTTAAGAACAATAAAGCGATGTTGGCAAGCTGCAAGAAAAGCCATCACTGAGTCCGATAATCCAGCTGCCATGTCAACAATGAAGTAGTCAAGCTCGTCCTCAAGTTCCGAAAAGGAGTGAATGATACCAGCCACTTCAGTGGCACTCAAAGACGCTAAGCGTTGGATACCACTTGCGCCTGGGACTAGCTTCACTCCTTTAGGACCTTCTACGATTATTTCTTTTAATGATTTTTCTCCAGCCAATACATGGCTAAAGTTAAAAGGAGCCTTGCACCCCAAGGCAAGCTGAGCGTTGGCAAGACCTAAGTCTGCATCGAACAACATTACATTGTTACCACGTTCTGCCAATGCCACTGCAATGTTTGCCGAGATAGTAGTCTTCCCGACGCCACCTTTGCCGCTAGCAATGCCGATAATTTGAGTGGGCGAGCTATTCACTGTGTTATATGACCTCGGGGCAAGCGCTGTTAGCTAAGCCTTTTGAAAGATTTCCGGCTCTCTTCATTTTCCTTCATCCCTTGGTGGTAGTCAAACAAAACTCAATGGTAGCCCGCAGAGACTATTCTCTACTAAGCTAACACCATCAATTAGTGTCGCGTGTTCGTTTATCGATGGGGATCCTACCGCTAATGAAATAGCAGCACTATTATTGATCATTACATTTATAAGAGACCAAGGCCGAGCGTTTTCCTCAAGCTTCGAGATCATCACCGACATCCAAGATTTACTATTCATATCGATATACTTTTTAATGCCACCCTCTGAGGAGTCAGCAGCAACAACCAAATGACAATTAGCTTCAGGTAAAAGATTAGTGAGGGTATTTAACGTTGTTTCGGCCCCAACACCAGGTGTATCAATGATAATTAGTTTTCGCGAGGAAAGTTCTTGTAACAAATTATTTAGTGTAGTTTCAGAGTCTGCCTTAAAAGTATCGACTCCTGCCTGAGATCCCAATAGTTGAAGTTGACTCCAAGCGCCAAAGCGAGAATCTTTAAAACTCACTATCGCGACAGAATTCTCTCCATACTCTAAAATCTTTTGGTAGGCGAGCCTAGCCGCCATCAAAGTTTTTCCTGAGCCAGAATTCCCGCAGATAATATGTACACCCTGCATATCATCAAGAATATCTGTGCTATTAATGTTTACACCAAGAACTTTAGCAATATTATCCAAGGCTTGGTCATATGTGTGACTTTGGTTAATTGTGTCCGTTACCATTGCCTGCAGGGATAAGGGCATGCCAGAATCATTGAGAGCAGCCACTAAGGGGCGCATTGATTCAGAGACAATTTGAGAATTGCTCCATGCCTCCAACTGGCTCGATAATTTTATCTCTCGACGCATAATGGCGAGTTCATGTTTAACTAAGTCAACAATTTCGCGAGCATGCAATTGCTCGCGTTTTTCGTTTCCAACATCGGGTTGAACTTTTGTATCGTCTGCAAAAGTAGATAGGAAAGCAGTAGCGTCTTTTGTCTCGACATCGCTGTCTGGAATGGTTTTGAAGACCTTGGATTCCATTACTTGATCAAAGCTAGTTGAATCTTCTTGTAAGTTTACTAAAGAATCATCTCCCTGGAATTGCATTTCCTCGAGAGCCGCCGCAGAACCTTCTTCAAGTTCAATGGCAACAATGAGTTCGGTTTTATTCCTGGCACGTTTGTTGGAAACGACTAAGGCATCCTTACCAAATTTTGCATGCACTTGCTCCATTGCAGTACGAGAGTCCTTAGCCAGTATTCGCTGTAGTTCCATGTTACTTTTCCTTAAGATTCAGTAGTGTCAACATCAATAGTAGCGACCACATTTACCGATTGGTCATCCGGGATTTCGCTGTACGAGAGTACCGTTAGATCAGCTAGGCGATGCCTTATTAGTTTTGCTAACCAAGGACGAATGTTAGGTGACACAACCAGTACAGCTGCGTGACCTTGATTTTCGACGTCTTGGGAGTTTTTCGCTAAGGCGTTAAAGAGGCCCTCAGCTAATTTTGGCTCGATAACCACACTTTGGGTGGAGCTGCTTTGCTGCAAGATATTATGTAACATTTGCTCTAAGGCTGGGTTTAGCGTCATTACTGGGAGACTATCGTTTACATCAACTAAGTTTTGCATAATCATTCTGCCTAGCCTAGGTCTTATAGCTGCTGTTAGATCTTCAACATCCTGAGTACGACTGCTTTCTGTTGAAAGGACTTCAATAATTGTGCGCATATCTCGGACTGAAATAGATTCATCAAGAATGTTTTGTAGGACATTGGTTATAGTCGCTAAGGGTAATTTTCCAGGGACTAAGTCCTCCACTAGCTTAGGAGCGCGTTCGGCCACTTTATCCAGCAACTGTTGTGTCTCATCATGACTTATTAGTTCTGAGGCATTATTTCGCAAAAGAGTATTTAAATGGGTTGCGATTGCAGTAGCAGGATCAACGACGGTATAGCCTAGGGTTCTTGCATAGTCCCTCTGAGCTGGATCAATCCAAATAGCATCTAAGCCAAATGCAGGCTCTTTTGTAGGTTCGCCCTCAAGAGATCCATGAACTTGTCCTGGATTAATTGCCATTTCTTTTCCGACTTTTATTTCGCCTTTTCCTCTCACCACGCCATTCATAACAATGTTGTATACGTCTGGCTCCAGATCTAGGTTATCTCGAATACGGATGGGCTGAATAAGAAAGCCTAACTCAGCAGATAACTTTTTCCGAACACCTTTTACTCGAGGTAAAAGTTGTCCTCCCGTTTCTGGATTGACAAGTGGTATAAGGCCATAGCCAATATCTAGACCTACAAGGTCAACCTGCTCAACATCATCCCAATTTAATTCCTCTCCCATAGGATCAGCAGGAGATTCAACTTCGGCCAAATCAGAGCTTGATATGTCGTCAATTTTTCCATTGGACTTAGACAAACTATATCCAACACCAAAGGCACTCAAACCCAAGGTTAAGAAAATAAGAGTTGGCATTCCTGGGACTAGACCCAGCAACACTAATATGCCTCCAGCAATCATCAAAGCCATGGGGTTGGCTAATTGACTCTTAGCTTGAATAGTCATTGATTCTGATGTGGTGACTCTCGTAACAATTATGGCAGTGGCAAGGGAAAGAAGCAGAGAAGGGATCTGCGCAACTAGCCCGTCTCCAATCGTTAATAGGACATATATTCGCCCAGCTTCAGTAAAGCTAAGATCATGCTGGGATATGCCAATAATGAGTCCGCCTACAATATTGATCAATAAAATTAACATGCCGGCAATAGCATCCCCTCGAACAAACTTAGAGGCACCATCCATTGATCCAAAAAAGTCAGACTCTTGAGAAATCTCAGCTCGTCTATGTTTCGCAGTTTCTTGATCGATCACACCCGCATTAAGGTCAGCATCAATAGCCATTTGCTTTCCGGGCATAGCATCCAGAGTAAATCGGGCAATCACCTCTGACACTCGACCAGCTCCTTTAGTAACTACAATGAAGTTAATAATCATCAGAATTGCGAAAATGATGAAACCGACCAGATAGTTCCCGCCGATCACAAACTCGCCGAAAGCCTCGATAACCTTGCCAGCCGCATCTGGCCCCTCGTGGCCTTTTACAAGAACAAGCCTTGTGGAGGCCACATTTAGGCCAAGCCTCAGCATGGTTGCAAGTAAAAGGATTGATGGGAAAGCAGAGAAATCTAAGGGTTTTGAGCTGTTAATAGCGATCATAATGATGATCACGCCCAGCAATATATTAAACGTAAACAAAAAATCTAATAGAAAAGGGGGTAGAGGTAAGATCAACATAGAAATAATAAGCAGAACTAAAGCGGGAATACCGAGTCCAGACAGTTCGATTTTTGACATGTCCTGACGTAGATTCGACAGTATGGCATTTTCCATCTTTGTAATTTTCCTATTAATATCAATCGCTTGCATAACTATGTTTCGTTTAACAGAAATTGTTCTGCTTGTGGGTAGGGAGGTTGCAATATGTATGCCAGATAACTGCCGACATCTTTTAATTTGATTCCACGTTTTCATTCAAGACTAAGCAGTTAATGTCGATATTAGTAGAGAGGTAAGTAGAGCACGGGCAACGTGTGTATCGAGATGGCCATCAGATTAAAACAGGAAAACTAATGAAAAATTTTAGCGCTCGACAGCAGAAACTTAGAGATCAAAAATGTCTTAGACCGGGATTGCTCCACTTAGTCTCTTTCCTATTTGTGGGGCTTTGCTTGAATGGCTGTATAACTACTGATATGACTGCTTACAACGAAGCCGTCATAAAATCAATTGTCGATAAAAACCAAAATTTGGTAGCCACAGGCTACGCGGTGATAAGTGTTCAAAAAGCAGATACCCCTGCCCAGCAAAGACTACTATCAATTCGAGCGTCCAAGCTCGACGCTTACCGTTCTTTGATGGAGCAAGTTTATGGACAATATTTGGATGTTAATACCACCGTCGCGGAGATGGTAATTCAAAGTGATACCTTTAGATCCAGAGTTCAGGGTGTTGTTTACGGTGCAAAACTAGTGAGCATTACGCCCGTAGGAGACGATACCTACGAAACTACTTTGTCACTGAGTAATGATATTGTTAATGATTTACGAAAGCTTTATTTGGCAGCAATGGCGGGCTCAGACGTTTCCGGCATGGGCGTTTAACTGTTACTAAAGTGATTTATTTAAATGGTTGATTGTCAAAAGTATCCTTCGTTATGGAGTTATAGATATGTCTAATCTGAATCTCTGGAAAGGCCACAAAAACTCCATTAAAAGCGGTGTAAGCTTCATAGTATTGAGTGTTTTGTGGGGTGCAGTGATCAGTAACTCTTGGGCTACCAATCTTGCGGCTGAACATAAGCTTGAAGCTATAAAACAATCACTGATCGATTTAGCCGTAAAGTCTAACCTACAGCTGGGTAGTTCCGCTTATTTAGACAGCCAAGGGGTCCTGCACGAGTCTTCAATCATCTCAAGCGATGCTGATGTAAGAGGTATTCGCGTTCTGTCGTATTTGCAAGAGGGCGGTATACCATCAGCAGAAATCACAGCAGATATTTTTTCTGCCGCCCAATGTCCCGGAACAAGACCTAAAATAAGGCGGCAAGCGGTTTTAAGAGTGTCTGCAGACAATTTGAATCTTAGCCATAATGATCGTGTTGGAGACCATTACCTCAGTGAGTTACTCCAGGTAGCAGAATCTAATTTTTTAAGTTCACTGGCAGGGTCTAACGACTGGTTAGTTTCATCGGAGATCGCGTATCCGTCAGAGTATGACCATTATGTTTCAGGTCGTTCCCAAGATAATGCCTCATACCGATTTGATCTAACAGTAAGACATAATCGATTACTAAAAGATCGACAGACACAATTTGTCTCAGACAGTTTAGACGCAACTTATGAAATGGCATCTTGGGTGGCAGGACAAATTCCTGAACTAGACTATACCAAGCCATGGCCAAGTCAAGATTTGGTCTACGAGTTAACTCTGGTCGACCGGCAAACCAATAGTGCGATTTGGAGTAACAAACATGTATTCCGTTACCCAAAGGTTGACAGAGGCTACCATAAGAACACGATACCCTCATCAGTAAAGTTTGACCTGAAGAAGATAAACAGCTCACTTGTTGAGCAGGTGACTAAAGCCGTAGACTGCCGCACAGATTCTTATCGGTTGACTGTTGTCCCTGGGAGATCAGACAAATTTAAAATTTCTGCCGGGTTGTCTGCTGGAGTGGCTATTGGTGATCAGTTTCTTATTAGTGCGGATGCAAATATTTTGAGTCAATCGTTAAGCTTGTCCGGGCTATCAGAGTTAGGCTTAGCGGAGGTGGAATCAGTTACTAGAAGAACAGCGACATTAAAATATGTGGCGGGTCCAAAGCCCGAGGGCATGGGTGCTATTAGTAATAGTGTGGCGTTACACTTTTGACTTTTATGCGTCGATTTCTTGGCGATACTGTTAAGTAAAAAGAGAAGAATATAATGACAAATACAAAATATATCGTATTAACGGCGATATTAGTAACAACTGTGCAGAGTGGACCCCTAAATGCTTCGATGTTAGAGGCTGAAAAAGCGCTTAAGGCGTTATTGTCTGATGTTCAGGATGTAGAAGCTGAACTGGAAAAGTCTCCAGGCAGTGAAACACATTATAAAACTCAGTATGGTGACACCTTAGATGAGATCATAATTAAACACGTTGCTAAAATGCCTATCAGGCGAGACATAGTTAAGCGAGCTATCGTCCACGCTAATCCCCACGCGTTTAAGCGAAGCAATCCCAATTGGATGTACTCTGGGCGAAAAATAAAGTTACCTGACGCTGAAGATATTCGTAATCTAATTTTTACGGATGAAGCTAAAAAGAAAATGGCGCGAGGTAAAAATCGCGATGAATGGATTAGATATCCATGATGTGCTGATGGATTTCTTGGTTACTTTTGTGAGGTAAGTATTGTGTTGGGCCCTGAGCAACTCAATTTTGCACCAAAGACAACCCCGGTGCTTTTGGATAACGCCGCGGCTGTAAGGGTAAGTGAGCAAGTCGCCAAGGGCATGGGTCTTAGAGACAATCAAATTGTCCGTGGCATCATCGAAGATCGTGGCGGGCTTCTTAAGTTAGTACTTAATAATAGAGAGTTTGATTGGAAGGCGAGTAAGAGGTTCAGTTCCGGAGATCAAATCGATTTTCGGTATCAAAAAACTGCGAATGGCAGGGTACTTCAACCCCTTGCTCACGCTCCGGCACCAACCCTACAAAGTTCGATTTTGTATCAATCAGCCGGCCTCGAATCTCATCGAGTAATGGGGCTGCTTTACCGACCAGAGCAAGCATCATCAATGGCCAAGTTTTTTGCGCCTTCTATTTTAGGTCGGCTACTGTCAGAAGCGAAAGCTATTCCAGCAAACATTCGTCTTGATCAGCTCGTTTACATGCTCTCAAAAATTTCTCCAGAGATGGTCCGCAGCGCACTAGTAAATTCAGGCCTATTTACAGAGTATGCCTTGGGGCATCAGCTTCCAGTTCGTTCAGATCTGAAGCAAATCTTACGCAGTCTGCTGCGCAACAATTCACTGCAGAAGTCTGAAAGTGAGTTGATCAATAGTGCTGTTGATGAAATCGAGAGTCGTCAGCTTGAAGGTCTGATAGCCCAGCAAAACAAGGAGGTGTCGTATCATTTTGTGATACCTTTTTTTGATGCAGATCCGGTAGAAATACATTTTGAGAGGGGTCGGGCTACGTCTTTACAAGATGAAGATGATTGGGTTATTAATTTACATACCAAGTCCAGCGATCTTGGAGAAATCTGGTCCAAAAGTACTATTAAAGCATCATCAGAAATTGAAATGATCTTCTGGGCAATTGACGAAAAGGTTGTTCAACTAGCGGGTCTGGGCAGGACAAAATTAGCTGATTTGCTCAATGAATTTGGTCTTTCACTGACAAAGTTTTCAGCACTAAACGCGCCGAGGCCCAACTTAGACCCGACTTTGTCAGGCCCTGGCCAGGTCCTGGATGTCACCACATGAGTTATAAAAATAGAAAAGCGGTAGCACTTGAGTATGGAGACAACCCGGCGCCAATTCTAACAGCTAAGGGTGATGGCAAAATGGCGCAAGCGATCATTGAGGAGGCAGAGCGCCAAGGAGTTTATATTGCAGAGGACGCAAGTTTGGTCTCGCTGTTAAGTGAGTTGGAGTTAGAGCAGGAGATCCCTGAGAGTTTGTATGTCTCCGTTGCTGTCATTTTATCTTGGGTGTATTGGTTAAAAGGTATGACACCAAAAGGGCAGGACTAACCATAACTAAACCTTACCCATGCTTCCTCTGTGGCGGTTGGGTCTTACTTTCCCAAGGCGATCATATACCTCGACAGTATTTAAAGGATCTGGTGACTGAATCGTTTGCAGGGCACCCTTTATAGATTCTAATTTTCTTAACATAAATATTTCATTTCTTTTATGCAAATCTCTGCATTCAGAAACTACTGTCACTACATCATCCCATATCGTTATGCTCATCGACGCCTCAGTTGGGGACGCATGTTGATTTTTGACTTTTGCTGCAAGCTCATCACTTGCCAGAAGACTCAAGATTTCAACCTTTTCTGGCTGGAGATTGTCGAAGGCATTTAAATCTTGTTCTTTTAGTGCAGAAAATTCGGTCTCGAGGAGCTCCTTTAATCGATTTGCCTGATCCAGAGCCAGCGAAAGGTACTCAAATTCGCGTTTTGACATGAATTATTCCTATACAAAAAAAAGTTATAAAAAAACCGCAAGCGGGCAAACAGCTTACGGCTTTATTTTGTCTCTATCAAGAAACAGGCTAGTTGCTACTAATCATTCCTTCCAGAGCAGCAAAGCTTTCAGCAACCTTCTTAGCGTCTATTGGGTAGTTACCTTCTTGAATTGCAGCTTTTATTCTAGCGACTTTGGCAGAGTCAAACTCCGCATTGGCAAGAGCAGTCTCAGCTGTTTCGCTTAAAACGAGTTCATCACTAGCTGTCTTAGCCTTGATCTGATCATCAACGCTCTTAGAGACAGTACTCGTTTTCTCATTTTTAACCCCGCCGCTATTGGACAGCTGAGCCGCAGTTCGGCCGAGGTTTGAAATTGGATCAGTCATGGTTTCTCCCATTGGGATATAAAAAATACACCTTCTCAACAATTATATCGGCACTAAGCTAGTTTTCTATAGTTTTTTTGTAAATTTTTTTCAGAGCCCTCTAGCTCTTCCCGGCCCAGTGACAAGCGCCCTGACTTTTTCATTAGACTCTGCATTAAGCAAAATGATCTGCTGATCCAGGTTACCATTTTCTAGAGCTACCATTGTAGAGGTGATGACCAAAGGTCCAGTTCCAACACTAAGATAGACAGTATCACCTTTTTTAATCATTAACGAAGGCTTTAGATCAGAGCTCCGTATAGGTTGCCCTGCTCGTATCACTCTAATTGTTTCCATCTGTTGAATATCATCTAACGAGGTTAATGCATCTTTTGGCAGCTTACCAAAAAATGCAGTAACTGCTGTGTTGTCTGCATTAATTTTGTGTCCACGCGAGATTGCTTTGGAGCTTGTTAAAACGAAATGCCGAATGTTTATGTCACTCCGCGACAACGTTGTGCCTGCAACAAGATCCCGAGCTGCAATCGCATCATTGAGCAAAATTTTCGGAAATAGCGTTCTCGCGGCAGCTTTCTTCGAACTCGCTGGTTCAAAAATTACATCAGCACTTGAAATTTTTGAGCCTTTTAAAATGTCTTTTTTTAGCTTCGCAATGGTTACACTTTTGACAAAGTGATGCTTGAGCACTATCTGTCCTTTTTCGACATTCTTTACTAACAATAGATCTGCAATATCATCCAAAGAGGTGACTACATTCCTAGTCGAGCCAGAAACTTTAACTGCTTCTACCGAGCTCTTGAGCACACTTTCGCCCGCATCTTGTGCAGCTATATAGGCAAAACCCGCTTGGTTATCTTGCAGTCGAATACCCACATAAGCTATCCACTGTGAATCTGGACATGTCACTAGCACAGTCTGTTGACTCGTCTTGTAAGGAAAACTCACATCAAAGTTTGAAGGGCAAGTGGGGACTTGAAGTCGGCGATCAAGCGCTCGTACTTTAATACTATCTTCTTTGAGACCTGTTTGGCTGGCAGCCCAAGATTTCACTGCCTTGATCATAGTTTCCTTTGAAGAAGGCAAGTCTTGCGCATTTGTCGCAAAGACCATTAGCGAAAAAATAAAAGCAAAAAGGTTTATGTGTTTGTACATAACGACAAAGTATGAGCCACATCGTTGGGTGACGCAATACTGACATAGTGGCAAAACTAGCGGCAATCCATTGCCATAAGAGTGGCAAAAATGCGTGTCTAATCTAAGAACGATCTAGCTTACTGTTTGATATATATATATAAAATGTACTAAAAGTGGCATGCCTTTACTACTTGGCATCTCTTTTGCATCCCTTTAAGAGAAGAAACCTATTTCGGTAAATGATTGAACTATCGTCAAAAGGTTTAAAAACTTTAATGGGCTTGATATGAAAATACTAGATTCAGCATTTGCATTCAGTGAACGTACTTTGTCAGTGCGCGGCCAGCGCATGGAAGTGCTCTCTCGCAACATCGCCAACGCTGATACTCCAAACTTCAAAGCGCAGGACGTAGATTTCAAAAGTGTTTTAAGTGGCGCGCAATCAGCCAGAACAATGAGAGCTACTCAAGCAGGTCACATCCACCAATCGACAGCTGCCACAGATGCCAACTTGGTTTACACCATACCTCTGAATTCATCCGTTGATGGAAATACAGTAGAGCTCAGCGTGGAGCAGGCCAAGTATGGTCGCGCCGCGGCTGAATATCAGGCAACACTGCAGTTTATTCAAGGCGATATGAGCGGAATTCGCAAAGCATTAAAAGGAGAGTAATAGATTATGTCTATGAATAATATTTTTGGAATCGCCGGAACAGCGATGAACGCACAGATACTTCGAATGAATACTAGTGCCTCAAATATGGCAAATTCAGGTGCTGTAGCCGGTAGCGAAGAAGAAGCTTATAAAGCGAAACGTCCAGTTTTTGAGGCTCTTTTAGCCGAGCAACAAACAAATTCCAAATTCCCCACACTTGGTGGTGTCAAGGTCACGGAAATAGCCGTGGACAATACACCAAACACCTCTATGTATGACCCAGGGCACCCCAGTGCAGATGAAAATGGCATGGTTTTTCTCTCGAACGTTAATGAAGTTGTAGAGATGGTAGACATGCTAGCCGCAGCTAGAAGTTATCAAAATAATGTAGAAGTTGTTAACACAGCGAAACAGTTAATGATGAAAACGCTAGATATCACAAAGGCTTAAAGGATAAATCTTATGGTTAACACTCTAACAGCATCATCTTTCGCAACAACGGCGCAATATGCAAATCAGCAGAACGCAGGAATGGCCTCTGAGGATGATCTTGGCCGGGATGCTTTTCTGACTCTCCTGACAACACAGCTGACAAATCAGAGCCCTTTGGACCCTATGGATAATGAAGCGTTTGTCGCGCAGTTAGCACAGTTTTCATCCGTTGAGGGTATCAAAGGCATGCAGACCTCACTTGAGGATATGGTTTCTGGTATGCGTCAAGATCAAATGATGTCTGGTGCTAATCTCGTGGGCAAGAAGGTTTCAGTAGAGGGAGGTTACTTTTTTGGCGGTAACGGCCAGACATCTTCAGGAACAATTAACCTGCCAAATGGTGCTGATTCAGTGGTACTTAGCGTTTATGACGGTGAAACAGGGGACCTTATTTATCAAGAAACCCAAGGTAGCAAAGATCCTGGCACTGTAGCACTGGACTGGAACGGACTGAATTCTGAAGGCGAGAGAGTCCAGAGCGGTAGTTATGTAATGACCGCTAGCGTCACCAAGGATGGGCAAGCACAAACGGCTTTGGTAAAAACACTTGCCGAGGTTAAGAGTGTTAAGTGGAACCCCCAGACACAACAGTTATCTTTAGAAATTGGCAATGGAACATACGTACCCCTGTCTTCTGTAGATAGTATCAGTAGCTAATAACAACTTTTTTACGAGGAATAACCATGTCATTTTATACGTCACTTACAGGCCTTAATGCAGCGGCGGCTGAGTTAGCCGTAGCGTCCAATAATATTGCCAACTCAAGTACCACAAGCTTCAAACGTTCTGATGCGAATTTTGGAGACATTTTTGCGATGTCAGCTTCATCCAATATGGCAACAGCACTCGGTGGTGGTGTCCAGTTGATTGGAGTTGATCAGCAGTTCTCACAAGGGGGGCTAGAGCTCACAGACAATGCCTTGGATATTGCTATTTCAGGGGATGGATTCTTCCCGGTTTCTACAGTTGATGGTACCAATATGTACACCAGAAATGGTTCATTTATGTTGAATGAAGACAATCTTGTCGTTAACAGCGCCGGACATATTTTGCAGGTCCATCCTCTTGGAGAAAATGGAGATAGTGACTTTAACCAGGGCCTCCAGGGATTGAGCATTGAAAGAACAATCGCACCAGAGCCGACAACCAACATTGCCCTTAACGTAAAGCTCCCCGAGTCAGCCACGGTCATTGGAACCGCTGGAGATACAGCGATTGATCCCAATGATCCGTCAACCTTCAATCAGTCACAGATCATGACTTTGTATGATGATGCTGGAGAGTCATACACAGCCACAATCTATTACCAAAAGATTGGCAACGACGTTGCTAATGGAGCGAATACTGAAGACCAGTGGAGAGCAGCAATCTACGTTGGAGATGCCGGTGCACCCTCTAACACACTAACCTTTAATTTTGATCAAGACGGAGTGGTCACTGCAGCGATTGCCGATCAGACAGTTGCGGCGTCACCTGTTGATGGCCGAACTCAGCCCATTACGGTTGGATTTGAGGCTTCAACACACACAAAAGGATTTGAAATCGCTAGCCAAACCATTGACGGCCTACCCCAAGGGGAGCTAGTAAATATCAATGTTCAAGAAGATGGCGCCGTTATGGCGATCTATTCCAACGGCAGCCAGTTGACTTCAGGACGGATCAATCTTGCTAATTTTACCTCTCCAAAAGGACTAAATCAGGAGGGCAACACTATTTATACCGCGACAAATGCTTCGGGAGCACTGACATTCGGTGAGCCAGGAACTACAGGTGTCGGCAAATTAGCCGGGGGTGCGAAAGAGCGTTCAAATGTAGATTTAACTGACGAGCTGGTGAAATTAATTTCTGCCCAGCGTAACTTTCAGTCCAATGCTAAGGCGCTAGAAACCTCGGGTACTTTGACGTCAACATTAATCAATATGCGCGGTTAATGATAATAAGGATGATTAGGAATTCATAATGGATAGGCTTATTTATACCTCTTTAGGGTCGATAACAAACCAATCTGCTGTAAGGGCACAAATTACAAATAATTTGGCTAATGTGTCCACTGTTGGTTTTAAAGAAAGCTTCGCTTTAGCCAGCCAATCATCAGATGTTGAAGGGGAAGGCTTTAATTCTCGTTCATCTGTAAAGATGAATATGGAAGACATTATTGATTTAAAGCCAGGGGTGTCAAACCGAACTGGCCGAGCTATGGACATAGCACTGCAGGACAAGACTGTTTTAGGAGTCCAGGCACAAGATGGAGAAATTGCTTTCACTCGTCGAGGTGATTTACGAGTGTCACCCACTGGGCTGATCGAAAACGCAGCGGGACATCTCATTTTAGGTGAAGCAGGCCCCATAAATGTCCCACCAGGACAAATGGTTACCATCAGTCCTGATGGAGCTGTCTTTGGATCCCTTCCTAGCGAACCAGAAACGCCTCCTGTCAGACTCGGGACTCTACTATTGCGTGATGCGAGTGAAACACCACTAACTCGCAGGACAGACGGATTGTTCGAACCTTTAAATCAAGAACTTAGAGGAATTGATTTTCCAACAGGACCCTTACCAGCATCGCTCCAGAGTGGATCTTTAGAGGGCAGTAATGTTAATCCCATAGAGGCGATGGTTAATCTTATGGATTTTAGTCGCTCATATGAATCACAGATAAAAATGATCAAAGAAATTAAATCAATCGACGAAAACGGCGCATCAATGATGCGAGTTCAGTCATAAAGAATTGTAAAAAGAGGACCATGATATGGACGCATCACTTTGGATTGCCAAGACAGGATTAACAGCGCAACAAACGCGCATGCAAGTTATTTCGAACAACTTGGCTAACGTAAACACAACAGGCTTTAAGAAAGATCGAGCGGTTTTCGAAGATCTTCTGTATCAGAATATCGTCCCCGCCGGTGGGCAGACAGATGCACAGTCACAAACTCCTACGGGGTTAATGCTTGGCACAGGTACTCGTGTTCTGGCGACTGAAAAGCTTCATGGCCAGGGCAACATTATTACTACTGAGAATGCCTTAGATATTGCTGTAACCGGTGAGGGCTACTTATCGGTTCAGCAAGCGGACGGCACTCTTGCCTACACTCGAGATGGTTCCATGAAGTTGGACGCTCAGGGTCAGTTGGTGACATCAGGTGGTGAGGCCATTGTTCCTGCTATACAGATTCCTGAAAACGCAACAAGCGTAACAATAGGTCGTGATGGAACAGTCACAGCTGAACTTGCCAATGGAGGTGGTGCAGCTCAGATAGGTCAGATCCAGTTATCTTTATTTATTAATAATTCAGGCCTTCAGCCGGTGGGTCGAAACTTGCTTAAACCCACGGAAGCCAGTGGTGATGCAATCGTCAATATACCTGGCGAAGGTGGCACAGGAATGTTGATGCAGGGATCGCTAGAGGCTTCAAATGTGAACGTTGTCGAAGAGATGGTAAACATGATTGAAACCCAGCGAGCCTATGAAGTTAACTCCAAAGCGATCTCAGCGGCAGACGGCATGTTACGTTTCTTGAATAACAATTTATAAGGATATTCTGATGACTGCTTTGAGAGCTTTTATACCTCTAGCCACCGTTTGCTTGCTTAGCGCTTGTGCTGCGCAACCAAAAATGATGCCGACTGCTGAATTCTCCCCGATTCAACCCATACCTGCCAAGCCAAATCGGCAGGTGACCGGTGCGATCTTTACAAATGGTAGAGACCTTTTTGGCGATTTACGCAGCTATCAGGCAGCAGACATTCAGGTGGGTGACCTAGTCACGGTCCTGTTAAATGAAACGACTCAGGCCTCTCGAACATCTGGTTTAACCACTAGTCGTACAACAACCAATGACGCCATTGGCCTAAATCAGAAAAATTCCATTGTCGACAAAATAGGCTTTGGTGAAGGGTTCTTCGCCGGAGTTAAAACTGACGGCGCAACGATAAGTAGTGATGGTAACGGAACGGCGGGACAGGCTGCGAGCCTAACAGGATCTATTTCAGCAATGGTTGTTGAAATATTGGCGAATGGCAACTTGGTGATTGTTGGAGAGAAACAACTAGCGCTGACAGAGGGAAGCGAGTTTATTCAGGTCAAAGGCATTATAAGGCCTGCCGATATTCAGCCAGACAACACAATCTTATCCCAGCGAATTGCACACGCACAGATTTCGTATCGCGGGACCGGCGAGCTCGCCTCAGCCTCCAAAACATCTTGGGGCAATGGCCTGCTACTAAAATTCTGGCCATTTTAAAAAGACTTGAGAAGATACTATGTTAAAACTTAAATTTATTTTACTTCTAGTGGCCGCGATGGTCGTGACGCCAGGTCATGCAGATCGAATAAAGGATCTCACAGATGTCGCAGGTGTTCGATCGAACCAGCTAGTGGGTTTTGGTCTTGTATCCGGCTTAAGTCAAACGGGTGATGGCAAAGATCTTCCCTTAACTGCACAGGCATTAAAAACATTACTTTCAGGCATGGGTGTAAGTGTAGATGGGCCAGTGACAGATTTTGATCTTGGTGATCAGATGGCAACTCTGGCGGCCCAAAATGCAAAAAAAGAGGTTAAGGTTGAAAACTTAGCTGCAGTCATGGTGACAGCAGAGATCCCTCCATTTGCTAAGCCAGGGCAGCGTATTGATATCAATGTTTCAGCTATAGGTGTTGCCGAATCTCTACGAGGAGGGACACTAATTATGACCCAGCTTCGCGGGATTGACGGAGAGACCTATGCCATTGCACAAGGGCCTCTAACCGTAACAGGTGTGTTCTCAGATGCTGCCGGCAGCAGTGTACAAATAGGTGTGCCCACCTCCGGACGCATCCCAAATGGGGCGACCGTTGAGCGAATGATTGATACACCGTTTAACACCTCAGAACATATAGTACTCAATATTCGCGAAGCAGACTTTTCAACCTCTACCGCTATTACTGAGGCGATCAATGTCGCGTTTGGAGCAGGAACAGCCAAGGCTATTGACGGTGTGTCTGTTGCTGTCGCTGCTCCCATAGACTCATCTCAACGAGTTACCTTTCTCAGTATGATTGAGAATTTGGATGTTGCTCCAGGAGAGCCACCAGCGCGGGTTGTTATTAATTCACGAACAGGAACCGCTGTAATTAATCGTAACGTTAAGGTAACAGCCGTTGCTGTAACCCACGGAACTATTTCAGTAAGTATCTCTGCGACAAATGAGGTCAGCCAGCCTGGGCCGTTCGCTGAAGGGGAAACCGTTGGCGTTCAAAACGCGGATATCGAGGTAGCTGAAGCAAATAATCCAATGTTCTTGTTTCAACCCGGTGTTGATTTAAGAGAGATTGTTGATGCGGTCAATCAGGTCGGTGCGTCTCCATCATCCTTGATAGCAATTTTAGAGGCTTTAAAAACATCGGGCAGCCTACGCGCCGAGTTGGTGGTGATCTAAATGCAAGATATAGCCCTCACAGCAAAAAGCCACCTTGATTTTTCGGGTCTTGGTGAGCTCAAAGCTAAAGCTCAACAAAACCAGCAGGGTGCTGCCGAAGAGGTTGGCCGCCAGTTTGAGGCGATGTTTGTGCAGATGATCTTTAAGTCAATGCGCGAAGCTAACCAAACAATGAAGAGCGATCTTATGAGCTCATCAAATGCAGACACGTTTGAGCAAATGTACCACGACGAACTATCTCAAGTGATGGCTCAAAAAGGCGTTTTTGGTCTGGGAGATTGGCTAGTAGATCAGGTCAACGGCCAGCCCAATGCCGCCAAGGCGGTGAAGGCTTATGAGCAGGATTCATTGCCTTCGATCCCTCTTAATAGAATTGATAGTGCCAAGGATCATAGGCTTCCTCTACCAGATGGTAGGGTAACAAGGAGAGACCATAATGGTTGATATCTTATCTATCGGAGCCGGTGCAACACAGTTATATCGCTCTGCATTAACAACTGTGAGTAACAATATCGCCAATATGAATACCGAGGGGTATACCCGACAGGTGACTGACAGCGAGCAAAGCATGCCCGTGCAGTTAGGTGGTATGTACTTTGGAAATGGTTCTCATCTTGGCAATATAACAAGAGCATTTAGTGAATTTAATGAAGGCAATCTACGCAATAGTAGCAGTGAGCTTAGTACCCAAGACCCACTCATCAAGTATGCAGATCGTATTGTCGATCTTATGGGTTCAGGAACCTCTAGCTTAAGCAGTGCTCTGGATCAGTTTTTTACCGCTGCAAGTAACCTAAGTTCTGATCCAGCATCAAGGCCGCTGCGAAATCTGTTTTTACGCGATGCAGACGGTTTAGCCATTCGCTTTCGTGAATTATCTGGACAACTCAGTAATATCGAGCAAGAAACACAGGCCGAGATAAATTCAAAACTGACCACTCTCAATGAGCTGGGTAAGCAGCTAGTGACAGTAAATGAGCAGTTGGCAAAAAAGGCGACCCTCAACGGACAGCCGCCAGACCTGTTGGACAAGCGGGATGGTATTTTGAGAGACATGGCTGAAATTGCAAAAATTCATGTTAAGCAGACTGCCTCTGGCACTGTTGAGGTGAAACTTGACGATCAAAACGGCACCACAGTGGTGGACGTGAGCAGGGCAACTGTTTTTAGTGCAACCTTTGATGCTGACCAACCGGGGCAGGTTGAAATACTAGCCAATGTTTACGGTGTAGCTAGTCCTACAAGTTCTGTTACTGGTGGCGCACTTGGCGGATTAATGAACTTTCAAAGCCAAGTACTAGCGCCAGCGGTGACGGGATTAAACGAGTTGGCAGTAATGACCGCCACAGAAATTAATGCGCTTCAGACCACTGGTGTAGATGCCAACGGCGAGCGTGGTACGACACTGTTTGATGAAGGTGTCGCAACAGCAGGAGCCGCAGGGTTTACTTTATTACAATCTGACCCCGACAAGGTTGCTGCAGCGGGGCTGTTACAGATTTCACCTAACGCAACAAACAGTGGTGGTGCCATCTTGGATTACAACCAAATCGCGGCTGGCACACCAACGCCTGGGTTTACTCTGAATTACTCTGCAGCAGATGGTTATAACATTGACGGTACAGCGGTTGCAGTGGATGCGAATGGCAATTTCACCCATGAGGGTATCAGCTACGCCTTTACCGGTATACCAGCAGATGGAGATAGTTTTACCGTTGGATTAAACACCTCAGGCTTGGGCGATAACCGAAATATGCTACTAATGGCCCGTTTGCAAGATAAGGCCACCTACGCAGATGGAAGAACCATGGGTGAGGGTTACCTTGATTTGGTTCGCAAGGCAGGCAACACCTCGGCATTGGCAAAGATTTCGCAAGACGCACTGCAGGCAGTGCATGACCAAGCAGTGGTCGAAAAAGATAAGTTATCTGGGGTAAGTTTGGATCAGGAGGCAGCTGATTTAATTCGATTCCAGCAGGCCTACCAGGCATCTGCCCAGATTATTCAAACCTCAACCAAGATGTTTGATTCCATTCTTGGTATTCGGTAAAGGGACTGAGACATGAAAATTTCAACCTCGCAATTATTCGACGCCTCCATTGCGCAGATGAATCGCCAGCAGTCCAATGTTGCTGAGATGCAAGCAAAGCTCGCATCTGGAAAAAATCTTGTGAAGCCCAGTGATGATGCTGAGAAAGCAGCATTGA
>ERZ651776.331-NODE-331-length-69171-cov-4.501418_pt1 | contig 69171 bp, 32 predicted proteins | sample MGYA00514761_ERZ651776 | MGnify/ENA metagenome assembly ERZ651776
CATTGTATTAAGGTCACCAGTAGTAATATTGTCTCCACACAAACTACCTACTGCCGTGTTCTGTGTACCTGTGGAGTTATTAAATAAAGCCTTAGTGCCTAGCGCGGTATTGTTAGATACTGTGTTGACTTGTAAAGCTCCCCAACCCAATGCTGTGTTACTACCACCAGTTAAGTTTGAAAGCATTGCATTAGCACCCACGCACACGTTTCTTGTACCTGTGGTGTTTGATACTAAAGCGTGATAACCAACTGCTGTGTTGTCATCTGCTGTAGTGTTTGCTGATAAAGCACCATAGCCTAAGGCTGTATTTAATCCCCCAGTTGTATTAGCGTCTAAAGAAACAGTACCAACGGCAGTATTTTCGTGTCCTGTGGTGTTTGCGTTTAAAGCTAAATAACCAACTGCTGTGTTGTTATTTGCTGTGGTATTAAAAACCATAGCACCTTTGCCCAACGCAGTGTTTTGTCCGCCTGTAGTGTTAAGTTGCATAGAAGTAGCACCCAAAGCTACGTTGTTAGTACCTGTGGTGTTTGCTTTTAAAACATCTAAGCCAACACCTGTGTTATTTGCCCCAGAAGTGTTTGCTGATAAAACATCTGCACCAACACCAGTATTACCATCGCCTGTTGTTAAAACATTAAATACTTGATGACCGAAACCTGTATTGTTGTTTGCTGTACTTAAAGTACCTGTGCCAGCATCGTTGCTGATAAGCATACTATTTGTGAAGTTTGCTTTAGAACCTGTAAACCCTAACAAGTTCATAGTTCCAGCTATTACGAAATTTTGTGATTCATCAAATGTAATAGTTGGATTTGTACCAACTGTCGAACCAACACCGATGACCATTTTATCAGCAGAATCATCAAGACCTATGTTATCTGAAACATAATCTATTGTAAATTCAGTAATTTCTAATTTATCCCAAGTCCATTCTACCTCTCCATCAATATTAATTATTATTGGATTATTCATTCGATTCAATCCTCCCGATGTATCTACATTAGTATAAGTTTCAATTAATTTATCTGATCCATGATTTTTTAGTAAGATATTTACTTCGTCTTGATTTAAATCACTAGGTATGCTAATATGTAGAATTAATGATACATTTTTAATTATAAAATTATTAAAAATATTAAAATTATATCCATCCATTGATATTTCCGGTCCTGTAGACCAAGTGTAAGATCCATCCGGTTCGCCGATTGTATTATTAGAGTTCGTAGAACTAGTTGTTGCCCAAGAGGTATGATACGCAAAATTATCGGGCCTGTTATGTGTAATTGACAACTCATTATCTGCAACCATTCCGACACTATATTCAGCTAGACTATCTGAAAATCCTGAAGTACTAGTTATTTCCCAATCCGACGGGTCTGTAAAATCTCCTGCAATGAGTAGTTCTTTGGGTTCTGCTGATATGACCTCATCAGCCATTGATATTTGTGTAGGTAAAAGTAAACCAAGTATTATTATGGGAATTATGTGCCTCCCGCCTCTTCTTGCCATATTACTTTACGACTGGCTTTCGCGCTTCAATACGTTGGTTAATTGACTAGATATGGCGGTAGTACATACGGTTGATATACCGTAGACATCACGCACGCTATACTTACGGCTGTGATAGTGTAGAGGTTAGCACGGTGGGTTGTGGTCCCGCCGGCCCGGGTTCAATTCCCGGTCACGGCCCCATATTCTTAATTCAATAAATCGTCATCTATTGAATGTCCCATTCTACCTACTTTAGTAGCCATATAGTCTCTATTACTTTCACCTATTCCTACTACTAATGGCTTACTTTCTGAAACTTCAATACCATAATGTTCTAATTGGCTAATTTTCTCAGGATTATTTGTTAATAAGCATACCTTTTGAATTCCTATTGATGATAAAATAATGGATGCTATATTATAATTTCTAGCGTCAACAGGATGTCCAAGCATTAGATTAGCATCATGTGTATCTACTCCCTTATCTTGAAGGTTATATGCCTGAATCTTTGCATGGAGGCCAATCCCTCTTCCTTCTTGACGTAAATAAACCAAACATCCCCATCCATTTTTTTGTATTTGGTCCATTGCGGCATTCAATTGAGGGCCACAATCACATCTTAAACTATTAAATGCATCTCCAGTTAGGCATTCGGAGTGAACTCTAACTAATACCGGATCAGGTCCTGACATATCTCCAAGTGTAAGCGCTACATGGTCAAATCCAGTAATATCTTCATGAAATACTCTAATTCTAAAATGGCCATTTAAGGTTGGTAATTTCGCATCCGCAGGAACATCCATTTCAGATACTATGACCTCTTTCTCCATATGTTATCGTAATCACTATTCATTATAAATAAAATTGTTAGCTATTGACAATTAATTCTCTATATAATTTATTATCCTAAATGTATATTCTCCAGCATCTTCACTTACTTTTTGTAAAGTAATGCCCATCCTATTGCACAATGCTGGAATGTCATGCAATGTCTCAGGATCATCACATATGAGGTCAATGATATCTCCGTCATCTGAATTTAACAATAATTTTCTTAATTCATGAACTGGTATCGGGCAATAGAAACCAACCAAATCTAGCTCTTTTATTGGTTTATTTATATCATATTCCAATTTAATTCCTCATTCGTGAGTTCTCATGTAATGAAAAGCAGTAGATTCTTCACGAGATAATTCTGATGCATTATCCTTTTTAGAAGATTTATTCCACCTTTCCATGAATAATCCTTTTTCCCAATCTTCCAAAAACATGGGCCTAATATATGAAGATCTACATACTGCTCTAGTATTTCCTAAATCAGCTGCCACGGTATCAATTATAGCAATCATAGTAGCCATTCTTTCAGAGTCTTTCTTTCCAGGCAATACGCCCTTAATTGCTAATTTGACCAATCCTTCAGGTTTTTTTAGTCTTATAGGTTTCCCCATTGAATCCTCCTTCCATAAGATTGTTGGATCCAATTCTAATAAATTTTCTTTTTTTGCCATTTCATACAATTTAGGAATTTCTAATATTTCTTCTTCGCTAGCTTCTGAAATTAGTGCCAATCTTGCTGCCATTTTCCATGAAGCAGCCCATGTTCTAAATTGCTTTGCAGTATAATCTGAATTTGTTGCATCCTGTATATATTTATTTATATGTTCAGCCTTTATGTCAAAATCATTTCCATCTTCATCTTCATATCTAAATAATTCTTCCTTATTTTTATTTACTCCAACATTTCTAGATTCTTTTATTAATTCTACAAGTTCATTATCTTTTACTAAAATTTTCCATTCCTTGCCTGATTTGCCTGTAAATTTAAAAAATGCATCATTACTACCTTCAATATATTTAAAATGGCCATTTTGTAAAGTTGTTAGGCCATATGATTCATTTTCTTTTGCATATTCATCCGATCCAACTCTTACATGGTACCTATCCATCAATTTTATTATCAATGCAACGGTTTTATCGCGTGGCATCCCTTTCATCTTAATATCCTTAGATACCTTTTTTCTTAATTTTGATAATTTCTCTGCAAACTCATCTACGTTTGCAAACTTATCATCAGCCCTTTTTTTGACCCATTCTGGATGGTACCTATATTGCAATCTGCCTTTACCGTCATAACCGGTTGCTTGTATATGCCCATTTCCTTTTTTATCAAACCAAACATCTGTCCATGCTGGCGGTACTGCAAGTGAATTTAACATAGTAATTCTACTTTTATCCTTCAATAATTTACCATCAGGAAATTTATACTTCCACTCTATTTTTACCTTGTCTCCTTCTTCCTTGGGGGGAATTTCTATTATCTGTCTTGTTATTCCTGGTTGAGTTCTATCTGATATTATCAAACCAGCCTCTTTTGCAGAGGTCGCCGTGTCGATTCCCATATTATCCGGATAACTAGGAAGGCTAAATTAATTGTTGATATTAATCAGAGAATTGGGCCAAAACGACTTCTAAACTTCGAATATCATTTTCAATATTTTCTCTTTCAGTACGTTTCAGGTCCCCTTGAGTAATTTGAGTTTGCAAGTATTCCAATTCCTTTTTCATTTCCTCCCTTTCAGCCATTAGGGCTGACTCATCTCTTGCCATAGTCATTGTTGCCACTTGTTGCCTACTACTTTTTCTTCTCATTCTTCTTTCTAATGCTTGTTCATTATCACCAAATGGAGATGGTTTACTTTCTAACTCAACTGAAACTGGGTATGGTATGCTTATACCTTCAATTCCAAATCTAATATCAATTTCCCTTAATAACCAATCCTTTGCAAAGAACTCATCATCGTAATCTTCGATCCAAGTATATAGTCTAAAGATTTTTGCAAAATCACCTAGTTCTCTAAGTAATACTCTTGGCGCAGGATCTTCATTAACAAATTTGCACTTTCTTGCAACTGCTGTTATTACTTGCTTTACATGGGCGGAATTTTCATCATAATCTACTCCGATGTCCATATGTAACGAAACTCTAGTTGCAACTCCATCGCCACCACCTCTAGCAAAATTAGTAATTGTAGAATCTATTAATCTATTATTAGGAATTATGACCAATTGTTCCGTGAATGTTAATATCTTAGTTGATAGTATCCCTACAGATACCACATTACCTTGAATCCCATCTACTTCTATTCTATCTCCAACCTCAAATGGTTGGTCTATTGCTAGCATAAATGAGTTAACTATATTTCCTAAAGTCTGCTGTACTGCCAGACCTATAATTAACGAGAATACAGCTAATGATGCTAAAATACCGAATAATTCTATCCCTACTATGTCAAGTGCCAAGTTCAATCCTATGAACCATACTATTCCTCTTGCGATAAAAACCATTATTGGGTTTCCTCCGGTTACGGTTACAGATTTATTTACAGTATATTTATCAAATATTGCTGGGATGATATATTTTATGCCTACGCTAATTAGTGAGGTAGTTAGAAGAATATATATGGCTGAGAAATATGGTTCTACGTTAGAATAAATTATTCCCTCTCCTTCACCATCAATCCAATCAATTGAGAATTCTATTCCTATAGCTAAAACAAATACATATACTCTATTTATTATTGGTATCAGAGCAGCATTATCCCAATCATTTTTGGTTTTCTTCACGATATTCCATGCTATTCTTGTAAAAACTAATTTAACAATTAATAATGATAACACTATTATTCCCAAACAAAATCCAATTTGGTAAATCACTCCTAGGTCAACTATCTGCTGCACCATTTCGGTTATTGGAGTAAATAAATCATCAGTATCTTCTGCCATCCTATTCACTCCTGTTATGTCCCAAATCCATCTCTATTTAATTACTATCTAATGTCTGAAATGTGTTTTTTAAATTAATTATTAAATTCATACGCTTGCCTTGCCCATTCATCTCTCTTAACTCGTCCAGGAAAGAACTCAATTGCAATATTTACTTGTTCTTCAATTTCCGAATCCATTTTCGATATTTGTTCGAAAGTAAATATTCCCAACGCATTTAATTTTTGTTCAATAAATGGCCCTATTCCAGAAATTTCTTGTAAATTATCTCGATTTATGAGTAATGCTCCTTGTTTAAAGTCTCTTTTCATCCCAATTACTCCAATTAAACTATTATCATTTTTATCTGTCCAACTGATAAAAATATCTCCATCTTCATCATTGATGTATGCATTACCGGATTTTGGAAATTGTGACGCGTCTGATAAAGTAATTTTGGAATTACCTGGAGAATATTCAGACATAATTTCTGATCTGGCTGTATGCCCTATTGTTCCAAAGTCAATACTACTGGCATTCGATGCCACTCTTGCTAAATCTTGAATTTTCTTTTCCTCTTTTGTGATTTTAGTTTGAGTGACGGTTTCAGGAGCTTCATCTATGTTAATTTCTTCAATTTCAGGTTCTTCTTCTATGATAACTTCTTCAATTTCAGGTTCTTCTTCTATGATAACTTCTTCAATTTCAGGTTCATTATCAAAATCATCATCAAAATCGTCATCATCAAATATTTCTTTTACATCAATATTCTTTGGTAATTCTTCAACTTTAGATTCCAATTCCGGAATTACAATTCCGACTGTCCAACTAAAGTAAACAGATGCTCTACCTACTCTCATCAATGCATTATATGTGGTGTTAACTTGTGTATTATTGATATCTGTAAATTGTAATCTGAATTGTATCTCTCCTCTTGAATTAGCCTTCATTTCCTTCATGCTGAAGTTACTGTAATCTTCCTCAGAGAGATTAATAAAATCAATTCTTAGTCTAGGAGTTATATTTGTGATTTTAATCAATTCAAGACTTTCTGCACTTCCTCCGGGCCTTATTCCATTCAATTGTTTCAATATGAATGGATTTTCATATTCGCCAGTTCCAGATGCGAACTTATGAGATGAACTGGTATATGGTGGCTCCGGACCTCTAATTTCATCATCATTTACGCCCCATGGATTCAATAGCCACAACAATAATAATAATAGTAAAACTAATGGAAAACAAATTACCCAATATATTTTATTTGAAGTTATTTCTTCTAACTCCAAATAATCACAAATACCATTGTTATCATCATCTAATGGAGTGCTAGAATTATCCTTTGGATTTGTTGCACAATTTATTTCTTCAGTATCATTCCAACCATCACCATCATCATCATCATCAGATATTAAATTTAATGATATGCAAAAACTTGAATTTGTTGCATAGTTGCAGGTAACTTCATCCGGAATTCCATCTCCATCTGTGTCATCCCATGCGTATGAATCATTAGCAAATGCATCTATGTCATCAGCTCTCCCATCTCCATCATCATCATCATCTAAAAAGTCACACTTACCATCTTTATCAATATCATTTGGGTATGATTCAGAATCAATAATGGACGTATTACAATCCAACTCATTCTGGTCGTTCCAACCATCTCCATCTGAGTCCAGATCCTCAATTATTTCTGGATTTATATCGAAATCTAAAGTATATGAAAAGTTATATTGGCCATTAATTCCTATTACTGTATGGGAATATTCCAAGATTAAATGATTATACTGTACTAAAGACGTACCAGAGATAATTCCTGTAAAGGGATCTAAAATTAAACCATCAGGTAAATTCGGTATTATACTATATTCTATTATATCTCCGCCCGAAGGTGCAATTCTTGGAATAATGGGTTGAATTTCTTCTCCTACTATTGCAACTATTTTGTCATTAGGATAAAAGAAAAGAATCGGAGAATCATCAGTAGAATCTAAGATATTACATATTCCATCTCCATCTAAATCATCCGGAGACATGTACAATTCCAATGGTTCAGTGCCACATTCAATCTCAATAGTATCATTCCATCCATCGTTGTCATCGTCTTCATCTATTATGTCAGGAATTCCATCTAAATCACTATCTAAATATTCTGCAGATACTGTTAGATTAAATATATCTATATGGACAGAATTACTTGCAGAGATTGAAAATATGGTATCATTGAATGCAATTAATGGCGCTCCAGATATTATTCCATTTGTAAAATTAAATATTAGTCCATCGGGCATCAGAGGTGCTATAGTCCAATTTGTGACATTTCCTCCAAATATTTCCGGTTCAAGATATATTTCATCAAATTCTATAATCAGATCAACATCATCTTCAAGGTATAACAAATCGAAATAACTGTCATCTAAGTCGGGAATTGATGATTTTAATGTAATTAAGATAGAATCACTGTTTTGTGAGTTATTGGCCCACACAGTGAATATTGTTAATGGGAATTCAAACATTGGGGAGCCAGAAATTGCTCCAGTCCCTACTGTAGACAGTGACCTATATGCTAATCCTGAATCTAAATTAAGGCCCAAAGGTAGTTCCGGACTAATTTCCCATTCTCGTACGTCTGCACCATAAACTGTAGCTACTAAGACGTCCATAGGCTCATTTACAAATAAGTTCTGAGAAACACTAGAATAAGTCAAATATATTTCTCCATCATCAACATCGTCTAAATTATCACATATATTGTCTGAATCTCCGTCTAACGGTACACTTGTGAATAGCAATGGATTACTTGAACAATTCAATTCATCAATATCGCTCCATCCATCACCATCATCATCTGGATCAGTTTCATCTGGATATCCATCATTATCACTATCTAATAGTGAAGCAGAGAGTTCTAAACTAAATAATGCTGAATGTTGGGAGTTATTAGCCCATATTGTGAAATTAGTAGGTGAAAATTCTGATACGGGTGTACCAAAAATTAATCCATTATCTGAATTAAATTCCATATTCAGAGGTAATTGAGGATATATTTCCCAAGTCAAAACACTTCCGCCTGTAGTATAGGGATTTAATGAGATTGAACTATTTACGGTAATATCTAATTCATTGAATGGATAACTAAAGAATATTTCGGAGTCATCATTTGGATCTGCACCATCACAAATTCCATCTCCATCAGTGTCTATTGGCATATCTTCTTCATCTAATGTATCTGTTAGACATGCATCTTCATCAATATCACTCCATCCATCATTATCATCGTCTAAATCAGTCTCATCGGGAATGCCATCATTATCCGTATCTAGTAATGATGAAATTATTGTAATATTAAAATAACCAGAATATATGGAATTATTTGCCCATATAGTATGTAAGGATTGATTAAAGATGGTTGTTGCCATTCCAGAAATAATTCCTGTGGAATTATCTAATTCAATTGCTGAAGGTAAACTTGGATATATTTCCCAACTAGTAATGTCTCCTCCTGAAGTAATTGGAATTAAGGGAGCCATACTTTCATTGACTGTCACATTTAATTCACTTAATGGATATAAGATGACTATTATTGAATCATTATTAGTATCTAAATTATCACAAATGCCATCGCCATCAGCATCACTTGGATAATTATTATTATCTAAGGGATCATTTCCACAATTATTTTCACTAATGTCGCTCCATCCATCATTATCATCATCTAAATCAGTAATATCGGCATTTCCATCTCCATCAGTATCAATTAATACGGATATTATTAATTGAGCGTTTGATGTTTCTCCACCAGTTGTATTTGCCCATATTGTGTAAGTTGTGGCATTCATAAATTCACCTGGGGTGCCCCAAATAGTTCCATTTGAATTTCCAAACTCTAACCCAATTGGTAATTCTGGAGATATCTCCCAAGAATTAGGAGCGGATCCTGCTGTCTGTCCTGCAATTGGTTGCATTTCAGTTCCATTTACTAACTGTATGGATGAGGTTGGAAATGATAAACTAATTCCGCTGCCTGTTACAGTTAATGTGAAAGTGGTATTTACCGCCCCTCCTGTATTATTGGCCCAAACAGTGTAGTTTACTTCTCCAACAACTAATAGGGGTGTACCTGTAATACTTCCAGTTTCGGAGTTGAATGTAAGGCCCATTGGTAAAGTAGTAGGAGTAATTGCAAATGTGGCAACCTCTCCTCCTCCAAGCGTTGGATATATGCTAACAGATGAATCTCTTCCCACTATGTATGTTCCATTCCCATATGCTATTATCGCTAGTGGTTCATTAATTGTGAAATTAAAATATATATCTCTTGTAGCTCCATCACTGCTTACTTGTAAATTGAATATTGTCGAAGTAAGATTTACAATAGGGGTGCCCCAAATAGTTCCATTTAACTCTCCTAAGTTTAAACCATCAGGTAGGGCAGGGACTACATTCCATGAAACAATAGAACCATTTATTTCAGTTGGTATGATGGATACTATTTCCAAACCTCTCTCAAAAATAAATTCAGTTTGGTTGTATGTGACTGTTGGCTTGCCATTTCTTACATCAAATGAAACATTGAACTGTTGATTGCCCATTTGTGTATCATTTACCCATATGGTATAATTTGTTAAAGATGAATTTGTGAGGGCAATTCCCGATATTATTCCAGTAGATTCATCAAAATTTAATCCCTCTGGTAAACTGGGAGATATTTGATAGCTATCAATTTGATCAATGCCTCCCATTGCACTGAGTCCCGAAATTCCATACATTATTGACTCGCCATAGACGGGGCTGGCACCATTTATTGTGTGTGATATTCTATCTACCATGAATATAGTTTTATATTGACTAGTGTAAGGGACTAAGGTTCCGTCCCAATACAAATTGGATATTGAGCAGTAGAATGAAATCAATGGGTTATCATAACTATCAAATGTTACATCAGACCACAATGTGAAAAACGAATTTGCAGGATTGGCGCCATATACCATATACTCCTCAAAATCAGTATTAAAATTACTATCAAGCCTCATTATTCTATGGTGATTTCCAAGGTTATATTGGTTATTGCCAATAAATAACCATATTTTATCTTGAGAGTCTATCTCTACCTTACTATGATAATTTGAAGATTGTGCCCCATAGTTGACTAAACATATTTCTTTACTATTCTTTAATTCTCCATCCATGCTATCAAGTCTTAATAGAAGTAAACTATCTAGGCATGTATCATTAAACCAATGATATTCCTCAGAAATTGTTAATTGAGATATATCTGACAAACTCCATATTGAAATTATTAAATCTCCGTCCTCCAATATATTCATTTTTGCATTAAAGGCTGTTGATGAAAATTTAGATCCTGAATCTTCTGAAATGATATTGCTGCTGAACCAGTTGCCATATGAATCAATATTGCCTATGATAAAACTATATTTTCCAATTTCTCCAAAGGTATCGTTTCCTAAATTAATAGTACCATATTGTTTCCAAAATAAATTAACTATACCACTTTCTTGAACAGTCATACTCTGTAAAATTGGTGAGTAAGATGTAGTTAACTCTGGCGTTTGGATCCACATAAATTCTCCTGCTGAATTCATCCTAACTACAAATGGTCTTTTATAATTATAAAGGGACTCTGATATTTCCATAGTTATGTTGCCCAATGTGATATTCCTGCCGCTTTCTGATTGCAATGTCGAATAAAACTGTCCAGAAAATGTAATTTCTTCTGTAATATTATTGATATGGATGTTGGCTGCCGCAGCTGTGCTATCTGCTATAGTATCCAAATCCCATATTACAGCACTACTATTTGCTGTATTATGCATGGCTTTTGACCATCTAATTTCTCCTAAATTATCTATAGATATTACAAATGCTGATCTACGTGAGGGTAAATCCCATTCACTACCAGGCAAATCTATCGAACCATCACTATGTCCGAGAATATATGAATTTCCATTATCGTCCAAAGCTAACTCACCTGAAGAGACGGTAGAAGAACTATCAATAGTCGTAACCCAAGCCCATGTCCCGTTACTATATCTTTTTGCAACATATACATCATTAGCATTGAGTCCTGAACTAACCGATATACCATCGGTAGCCCATTGAGAATTATAATTATATTTTCCATAATAATATAGATTTCCTTGGGAATCATATTCATGTTGAGTATATCCTCCTCCATATCCGCCTGATGGATATGCCATAATCGATATACCTGCTATAGTTGGTGACTTAGAAACTACGAATATTGTTAGATTAAAAATATATGATGATGTTGAGCTATTAGAATAGATTGTAATTTCTGTCCCAGTTAAATCTGTATTAATCGGCGTACCTGAAATTATTCCAGTAGTACTATTGAAAATCAGGCCTTCAGGTAGGCCCTCAATCCAAATTTCCACTACTTCCAATCCAGTGAATGTCGGAGTTTGACTTCCTTCTATGTTATTTGTAAAAGTTAAAGAAACATCGCCGTAATCAACAACTGCATACTCTAAGTTATCGCAGATCCCATTAATGTCATAATCTATAGGATCATAATCATAACTTGGGTTAATTAATGGTACTTTGTGGTGTATCAAAGCACTAGTTGAAGAATTTGTATTAGCAGACATCAAAAATATTTCATCACTATTATCAAACCTCAACGTTAATTTTGGGTTTCTATATCCAGTTTCCCATCCATTGCTTTGCCAAACTTCTGAGTCTACCCAGCCCGAAGGCGTCAATGTTGATAGAACTACAATATCAGATGTATGATTTATCCAAGCGATATGTGGAGTCCCTGTTGAGTCAGAACTGATTTTGACCCCTTCATTGTTTGTTGTTTCTTCACTAATTTTTTGAGAACTCCAGCCTGATCCGCTATTTACGGAACTCCAAAGGTCAGTTTCATTATACATTGCAGCATATATGCTGCCAGTATTTGTTATATGTAAATCTGCATGATAACTATCGGCGTCGGAATATGTTGTCGCACTATATGATGAAATACTTTGATTTCTTTCAAGAACTAACTCTGCATCACTCCATTCTACTGATGAATCACCGGCCATAGAATTGCTTAAATCTGCATACCAATGATAAAATCCTACTGGTAAATCAGATTCCCTTGCGGTCAAATCAACTTCAAGCAGGTGAAGCCTGTCATTTGGCCCAAATGCTATTTGGCCTCCCGAACCCAAGTTAGTCGGTAAGCTAAATTCAAAATTTTCTCCACTTAGATAGCTCCCGGTTATTTTATTTTGAGCCCTACTGTATTTGACAACAATATCTCCATCATTACTGATCGCAATATCTCCACCATAAGAAGAAGAATATTGGGCAGATGCTGCAGTGAATGAGTTAGTACCATTTACATCATCATCATAGTAGATTCCATATTCATTAGCGACATAAATTAAGCCGTTTTGTTCTTCAACCTCAAAATTATCATAATATGAACTTGAAGAATGCGATGCTAAACTAGATATCATAGTTCCATCATATCTTATCAATCCGTTTGACAAATAACTATTATAATAAGTCGTAAATGCTTTTATTCCATAATCGGAAATTATGAAGTCATATCCACCGTATACCACATTATCTTGATTACTTATTAGACCTGTATTTCCCCAAATCTCAGTATTCTGCCAAGAATCTGAAACTTCACCATAACACTGTTTTTGGTAAGTATTATTCCATCCATTACCATCTATATCATCATCCAAGAAATCACATATTCCGTCTCCATCATAATCTGATGGTGTAGATAGACTAGACCATGGTAAATACCCACATGCTATTTCTTCACTATCCGACCAAGTTAAAATGGTATCTTGCTCTGATGTTCTAATACTCGAATCATCATCGTCAGTATCTACATTCTCTCCATAACCATCATTGTCATAGTCTCTCCAATCACGATAATCAAATGGTAAATGATCATTTAAGTCTAAATAACCATCATTATCATCATCATTATCCCAAATATCAATCCATCCATCTCCATCAGTATCTTCTGGTATCAAATATAGATTAGTAATAGCCATATTACTACCCATCTCACTTGGACCATCTCCAATATTAGTAGTATTTCCAATCCCAAGGTTACCATTACCATTGTAGCCCCAACATCTTATTGTATCATCAAATAATATTGCACAAGTACTAAAATATCCAGTTTCTATTTGTTTAATATATCTAGTTGATAATTCAGGAGTAATTAAATTATCTCCCATTTCATTTATTCCATCTCCAATGTTAGTGGTACTTCCAATCCCAAGTTGGCCATATCCATTGTATCCCCAGCATTTGACATCACCGTTATTCAATATTGCACATGTATGATACTGTCCTGCAGATATGGATAATGCCGTATGATTGTCTCCTAGACTAACTGCCAGTATGTTATCTCCCCAGATTTCCCCATAGGAATCTCCAATTTGCGTATTATTTTCAATTCCAAGTTGACCATATCCATTGTGTCCCCAGCATTTAATTTCATCATTATCTAATATTGCACAAGCATGTCTGTTACCAACAACAATGTCCTTTGCAGTTCTATTAGATCCTAGTTGTACAAATTTCAAATCCGCACCCATCTCACTTGGGCCGTCTCCAATTTGCGTAGTATTTCCAATCCCAAGGTTACCATTACCATTGTATCCCCAGCATTTAACATGCCCTACATATGACATTGCACAACCAAAACTACTGAAATCTGATAATGAAATTTTCTTAACATCATTTGGACCAGTGGAGTAGTAATTGCTAGAATCAACAACGCCCAATGCCGAATCTCCATCTATACTAACTATATTGGAACTACTTGGTGCATCGGTTGAATCACTTGATCCATCTCCAATTTGGCCATCTCCTCCATAACCCCAACACATAATACTTCTGATATCAGTGACATTATTTGAATAAATGGCACATGACGTTCCTCCATTGACATCTGAACTACTCGATACAGAAACTTCTATTGGAGTCCATCCAGGGACCGAGTTAACAAATACATAATCCAATGTAGTAATTGTAGTAACTCCGTTACCTAGTTGACCAGTAATGGCCTCTCCTGCGCATCCCAAAATACTCTGAACTATTGCGCAACCATGTGTTTCTCCAATATCTATGGATTCTATTGGATTTCGACCATTATCTAATGATGTTCCAGATATATGGTAATTAGAATTACCTGTTAAGATGGGAGTTTCATAACTAGCAGTAACAAATTTTAGATCATCATCGGTTTCATCGAAATATGCAATAAATGACATCCCAGTATCATCAGTTACAATATCTGTACCTCGTGCAATTGATCCATCATCTTGTGAAGCAATGCTCCATGCCTCTCCATTCCATTTAGCCATAATCAAATCTCCTGCCGTAGAGTCGTAATAAGCAATTATTGCCCGGTCTAAACTATCTAATGTGATGGATGTGTAACCACTTGTGCTACCGACGTCAGATATCTCTGATATTATCCATGATTCTCCGTTAAAATATGCATATTTTATTTTATTGCCAGTGGCATCAAAATATGATATATGTGGATAACCGTTAGAATCTATATCTATATCAGAATATAATCCTGTTTTACTTGAAGTTTCATCAACTACATAATTTTCCCAACTACCTGTTGAAGTATTTTTGAACGAGTATTGTAATTTACCAGAACTTTCATTTCCATTATAATATGATAGGTGAAGTGTCAAATCAGACAGAGCTGAACCAAGTTGATAATGGTGACTACCAACGTTTGCTATATTGATTATTTCATCTACACCTGAATAAATTTTTATGTAATCTATACTAGTTCCAGTTGTATTGTAATATGAAATATATATATTATCATCACCATCTATGTCTATTGATGGTCTATCTCCTCCCACTGAATCTAATGTTTGTTTTATCCAAGAACTTGCAATATCACAAGAACTGTAACAGTATGCATATTCTAAATCGTATCCAGCATCATCATGATATGCTACATGGGGATTATTATTGGAATCTGTTGCTATTTTTGGATAATATCCTTGGTAACTGCTCGATGCATCGACATCCGTTGTGATTATCCATGAACTCTCAACTTCACATGAGTTTTGACAATATGCATAGTGTAAATCATAGCCATTGACATCTGTAAATGCCACATGAAGGCCATCAGAAGTATCTATTGCTATGTCTGAACCATATGATTGATAAACATAATCTGCTACTTTTGTAGTCGTCCAACTCCCGTTATTTTTAATGGCAATATATAGATCATCGTAGTAATCTTCTTCATATGTTATAAATATCGAGTTAGTACTATTTATCGCAATTGAATTTGAACTTCCTGTATTAGTATAACTATTGAAGTTCGATAATCTTGTACTAGTCCTAATGTCCTCTGTTATCCAATCAGTGCCATTATGATGAGAGTATCTTAACAAGTATTCATATGAGCTTATGCTATCATTATATGCTACAGATCTATAGGATATGTGAGGATGATTTGTTGAATTTATTGCTATCGATGTTTGATCAAAACTATGTCCGGAATCTACTAATTGTACCTCCCATGAAGAGGCATTTAATTTAGCATATTTTAGTGTATTCTGATCGCTAATGTAAGAAATATGTGGTATATCTTGGTTATCAATTTCTATAGAAGGCCATAACCCAGTATTGCCCTCATTATCTACTTCTTCTATGGACCAAGATACTCCATTATATTTTGCATACATCAATGATGTGTTGGTACCATTGTAATAGGCTACGTGCATATGCCCATTACTATCTACTGCTATCGAATTATATGTAGCACCATAGTCATCAATTGGGGATGAATGAATGTCTCCCTTATCATTTACAACTAAATGGTTTAATTGTGAGTCCTCAGCGTTAATATATTGAGCATTAATTCTACCTGAATCATCAAAGTGTAAAGATATATCAGAGTATGGAGTTCCATAGTCTACAGATACTAAATTATTTTTTACATAAACAGTATTGGTATAAACTATTGAATATCTGACAAAATCACTACTAGTATCTACATATGTAATATAGGCAGTTCCATTTGAATCAACAAACATATGAGGTTGATTGCTATTCATGCCCGAAGTATCTTCAACATTGTATTGTTTCCACTCATTACTATTATTATAGAATAAAACTACATTGTCCGTCCCACTATAATTGATAGTAGAAATACGGGGATTATCTAAATTATCAAGTCTCAATGTTAGTTCATAATTGAAATCACCTACAAATGTTTGAAAATCCCAATCAGTTCCAGTGCTAGTTGCATACTTAATATCTGCATATGATTGATATCTGTAGGCAATTCTTGTCAAATCATCGCTTCCAATTGCTATTGAAGGATAATTTCCAACACTGTTAGTGCTGTCAACTTTTTCAAAAGTCCAAGCAGATCCATTCCAAGTTGCTAAATCTAAATCCCCATATGTCGCATTAAAATATGCAATTCTCGGATAATCATTACTGTCCAAATCTATTGAATTATGATATCCATTATTATTGTTATCATCAGTCGTTACCGTCTCATCAGTCCAACTAGAACCATCATAATAGGTATATCTTAATGTATCATTATTCTGATCATAATATGACATGTGCGGATAATCATTTCCATCTAGTGCCATAGATGTCATAAAACCGGCCGAATCACACGATCCTGAACATGTCCAATCTTGAAGTGCACTAGTCACCCAAGCAGAACCATCATAAGTTGCATAGGTTAGTTCTAATGGGTCATTAGACGGGTTAGTTTGCCAATTAAAATAACTTAAATGTAAATCACCTGTTGAATCAATCACAAGATCAATGTCCCCATAACCGCTCAGGCCATTGGTGACATCATCAATTAGAGTCGGAGAGGACCAAGATGTACCATTAAAGTATGTATATTGTAAGGTTTTTCCAGTATGTTCATAGTATGCAACATGTATATTCCCATCTGTATCTACTACAGTAGCAGGATTATATGACTGCCCATCGTCATTAACTATCGACTCAGAAGAGTTTCTTAACTTAGTTATGTGTGATATTGCACTATCTGTTTGATCATAAGCAACTATGTGTTTATTTCCATCTTTATCCAAAGAAATATCTAAACCTTCTCCTACATTATTACTACCTGAATAAACTGATTCTATGTCCCATGACAAACCATTGTATTTTGCGATTCCAATATCTCCATTTGTGGAGTCATAATATGCAATATTCCATAAATTATTATCGTCTAAAACAATGGAAGGGTGTCTTCCAATATCTCCAGAAGAAATAACTGTGTTTACACTTGGATTTACTGATTCCGTCTGAGCAGATTTACCCCAACACAGAGATTCTCTATTATCCATTATGGCACATGTAAAATCACTCCCTGCGTTAATGCTAATTACATAATTAGAAGACCAATTTGAAGAAACTAAACTATTCGGACCAGATAGATCAACACTTATCGGTCTTGCACTATTTAATTCATTATAATTATATTTTCCTAAAACATTCTCCATGGAGCCCCCATTATAGCCCCAGCATTGTGTTTTCTCATTACCTGAGTTCGTTGATGAGGAAACACAAGAATGCCTATCTCCTAATGCTAATTCGGATATTGAATCACCAGAAATGCTTAGAATTGTAGGAATATTCTGATCTTCAATACCTCCTAAACCAATACTACTAACATTTAAATCATCTATTTTTACCTCGCAATAATAACAATATATTTCAAATTTTAATGAACCTTGACCATCATCAACATAAGAATCAGGAATATCTACATTAACAGTCTTATATCCATAAAATGAAGAATATCTCCAGTTATTATATTCACTTTCTGTTGTATAATCAATTTCCGATATTAATGTATTTCCAGCATATACTCTGATTTTTTCTGAATTACCATTATCTCCAAAGTATCGGGCATCAACTTTGAACTGTATATTGCTGCCTGGCTTGAAACTGAAACTTCTATCTTCTGTTTCTATCGAAAATGTTGACCAATAATTTACTAGTTGCCTGTAGAGATATCCGGCATTGTTGAGGGTAAAATAAGCATGATCTGAAGTCCAACCAAGATTATTACTTGAAAAGTTATCTGTTACTGAAAATGATAATGAGGGATTAATTATTGGGCCAAGTCTCTCATCATCACTTTCTCCCCAGCAATATATGTCTCCATTTGTACTTTTTATGCAATTATGATTCGTCCCACTTGCAAATTCACTAACGCCCGTTCCCGGTGGCAGTGTTACATAATTTGGTGAATCAAATGCAGAAAATGTACCTTTACCCAATTGTCCTTGCAAATTACGTCCCCAACAAACTAAAGAATAGTCTTCTCCAACAGAACATGCATGTGCAGAACCTGCATCTATAGTGGTTGCAGAGAATCCTGCAGGTAAATCTACTAGTACTGCATATTCACTTTTAGCTCCCGCAGAAGAATGTCCAAGTTGGCCTTCTGAATTATCTCCCCAACAGGCAACAGTTGCATCAGACAATAGTGCACAAGCGAATTTTTCACCAACAGCCAAACTATCTGATTCTCCAATAAATGGATATTCATTCACTAATCCATCTATTAATTCACAAATGAAATCACCATCTGTATCTGTTGGCGTGCTAGATGAATCTCTAAAGTCTGTACCGCATGAATCTTCATCAATTCTTAACCAACCATCTCCATCTATATCTAAATCTAATCCTGCTGTTGTCATTCCATTTTGTCTTAACAGGTAAAATGAATTAGGATTTTCAGGATAAAATGAGAATCCCCACATTTGCCCGAGACTTGTAATTTCAAGGCCCATCCATCCAGCATCTCCAGTTCCTCTAACTTGATTATAATTCCATAAATTATCTTTTTTATGAAGTGTAATTTCTCCATCAGGCGTTCCTACTAAAATTACTATGGATAAATCCGGTCCTGCTGCGATATCATGTACACCTGTGCTATAGACATCTGGAATATCTTCAGTATTCCAGGATGATGGCGTAATACAATTTGAATCACAATTTGAATATTGTAGGCCATTTGCCAGATTATTATGCGCTACATGGATCGAATTGTCTGAACCTATATCTAAAGAAATTGAAGAGTTAGTTGATGAAACATCTCCAAGATTACTTATTACTACTTGTTGCCAATTGCCTATGACATTACAAGAACTAGAACAGGTTGCCAACTCAGCATCTGGAGATCCGCTGGTTTCATCAATATAACCAATCCAAATTTTATTGTCAAAAGATATATCGGTATCTAGCCCAAATCCTCCTGAAGAGATTGAAATTGCGCCAACCTCTGACCAACTTGAAGAATCTAAACAATCTGAGGATTCCAAACATACTACTATCTTCAATTCAGTTGATGTCAATGAGAATAGATATATATTGCCTAAGGCATCTATTTCTACGGACATCGCCGATCCCAACCAAGATGCCGAGAGTTCAGTAAGAATCCATTCACCATTCGATTTTGTATAATATAACGGGCTAGAATCATCCATAAAGAAAGTGTGAGGGATATTACTTGAATCTAAGGCTATGCTTGTACTCACAAGTGTTACATCTGATAAAAATATTTCTTCAATAGTCCATTTATTATTATTATAAATTGCAAATTTACCTGCATTTACTTCATCATCTACATATGATATACTGGCACACCCTTCCGTACTGAGGGTAGTTGAGACTTTATTTCCAACATTATTCGAAGTACTATCAAGCGCTATTATTTCAGAATCTATGCCTTCTCCTTCAATGTCACATTCAAGGTTGAAAACTTCCAATGGCATAAACAGTTCTACATAATCTAAATTATTTCCCATTTCAGATCCCTCATCGCCAGTAGCTCCTGTTTTTCCGAGACCTGTTCTCCCATCTTCTCCAGATCCCCAACATTTAACTCTCTCATTGTTCATTATACTACAAGTGAATGAATCTCCAGCTTGTACTAAAGTAGGAGTAATTCCTGTACCAAGTGAAATTGAATTTAGATTATCGCCCATTTCATTATCATCATCGCCTATTGATAATCCATTTCCGTAACCCAATTGACCAAAGTCATTTTTACCCCAACATTTTAAATCATTATTTGTCAAAATAGCACAAATATGAGAATCTCCAGCATCCGCAGATGATACTCCTAATCCTGTACCAAGATTTACTATGTTCAAATCATCTCCAATTTCATCGGATTCATCTCCTTCGTTAGTAATGGTCCCTGTACCCAATCTTCCATCACTGCCATATCCCCAGCAAGCAATACTTGCATCATCTAAAATTGCACATGTGAAATCATTACCCGCAGTAATCGAAGTAGCGGTTCTATCTGTTGGCAAATCTACTAATATTAAGCTAGAACCCATTTCATTTGATTCATCACCTATGGTTTCTGTATTGCCGATGCCTAATTGCCCGCCAGAATTATCGCCCCAGCAAGCCATCTCTCCATCACTCCATAAGACACATGTATGATCATCACCTAATGCTAGATCAGATATGCCACCTCTGCTTGGCAAATCTACATGAGGTAATTCCCCTCCTACTAGGTCTCCTGAATCGTCACCAATAGTATTGGTATTGCCGACGCCTATTTGGCCTTCAGAATTTTCTCCCCAGCAAACTACAGAATCATCTGAACTATCATTTACGATTGCACAAGCATGTCTGCCACCAGCTTCTATCAAATTAGCATTCCAAGAACCAATATTGACTGTGTTAACATTCACCCCCATCTCGAGATATCCATCTCCTCTTGATCCAGAACCAATTAATCCAACACTATTTCCAAGTTTATCGTTTTCACCCCAACATTTGATTGAACTATCATCAACTAATGCACAAGAGAATGTATTTCCTAATGCTACATCTATGAAAGTTAAATCTTCTCCAACATCAGTAAAATATAGGTATCTACCCATTTCTAAGCTCTCATCGCCATAATCTTCAATATTTTCATGACCCGTTTTCCCTTGACTTCCATCGCCCCAACATTTCATTTTACTATCAGTTCCAATTGCACAAGATTGAGAATTTCCTACAGAAATAATTGTAACATCGCCATTGTTAGAATCAAATCGTTGTTCAAGACCTTTTAATTCATTCGAAGAATAATCAAATCTCTCTAAAATTGCAATTTGAGTGCTAAATATCATTAAAGATACAAGTAGGAATGCTTTAACCTCTTTATGGGTTATCATAATATGTTCTCCCGAGGAGATAAGTGCTATTAATGAATGACCTATCATAAACGGCTAATATATAAAATGAGATAACTATATATTTTAATAATTACTATATTTCAAATTGTTTTTAAAAAAGAATTACCTCGGTACTATGATGAAGATGAAACTATGTAAAATTCTAGGAGGGTGTAAGTGATGTCAGTTAATAGTTCAAGGAGTAATGAAGATTTAAATTTAAGATATATGCAAATTTCATTATCAATTCATTCAGGCTCAAATTTACCTGGATCAAATTGGCTTTCATCTTTTACTAATGTGGAATTTATTACTATGCTTGAAAAATCTCATGAGGGATTAATAGGTTATTTTAAATTAAAATTTGATGATGTGAATGTACTTGAAAAAGATCATCGCAAGATGACAATATTGGATATCAAATCTAAAACTAATAAATCTGCATTAGTTAAAGCATTATTGTCTGGACCTGTTCCAAGTTTATTTCTAAATGATATGGACGCATGGTGGGTAAATCCATCCCACTTGGATGCCAATGGGATGACTTTGACAATACGCGGCACTAAGGAAGCATTGCTTAGAATTCGTAATGATTTATCAAAATTGGTTGATGGGAACGTAAGTATAAAGATAGGGTCTGAAACTTTAAACAGCCCAGAATTCACAGATATGTTGAATGAAAAGCAACGTTTAGTTATGGATAATGCAATTAAGATGGGTTATTATGCTAGGCCCAGAGGATGTACTCAGCGAGATATTGCATTAAAAATGAATATTAAACAGGCAACTGTAAGTGAACATCTTCAAATTGCAGAATCAAAAATTATTAATTTTGCTAATAAATAATTATCTCAATTAAAATAATTCAAAACTGTGGCCCTCTGATCAAAAATATAACCCAGAGAAATGCAAGTAATGTGCCACATATTCTAACTATTATTTTTCCAGTTATTGGTTCTAAAAATAATTCCGAAAGACTATTTCCTACAAATGTCCAAGCAATCATTGCAGGAATACAAACTATCAATGTAACAATTATGATTGTAATTATGCCGATTATCCCTCCTCCTAAAGGTTCTATAAATTGACTCATAATCAAAATTATGAATGCCCATTCCTTACCATTAACAAACTGCATTAAAATGCCAGTTTTTATCCCAAGCTTACCTCTGGAATTCGATGATATTATTGATTTTAAATTGATATTAAACATCGCAATAGACATTAAACCTAAAAATATCATTCCAATCCAGTGGAGAAATATTATTCCATTATCGCTATCCCTTAACGGTTCAACACTTAACCCTATGATTAACTCCATTAACAATAGTCCAATCGCCATCCCGGTAATTAATGGTATATTACTCCGTTTACCAAACAAACCACTGTGTGTAAAGGAAGTAATGGCGTTTGGGCCTGGAATTACCAATGCTATTGCAATAATAATCAATAACTCTATGATTGATGATGTAACACTCACGATTAAGGGAGTATATCTTGGTAATTAAAATTAATACTATTTAGGGATATTTTACAAATCACTAAGTAAATCATCTTCAAGTATTACTTTTGCTTGTTGTACCCAACCTTGTCTTCTAATTCTGCCTGGAAAGTGCTCTATTGCTTCATTAAGTTCATCTGCAAGCTCGTCAGTAAGTTTAGAAATTTGTTCATATGTTGAAATTCCAATAAGATTCAGCCGTTCCTCAAGTCCAGCATCGAGGCCCTTTATCGCTTGTAAATCATCCTTATTACCCTTATCTCGGCCAATTATTCTAAAATCTATCAAATGACCTTTAACATCTACTCTAGCTAATAAATACTCCTTCGGAGTCATTTTATTTTCTTCTCCCTTTAGACGTTCTAGTTCTTCACTTATTTCAGCCTCTAACTCTCTTCGAACTCTCTTCTTTTCACTCTCTTCGAACTCTTCCTTAGCCCTTGATTCTTTTTCCTTTCTCTCTCTCGCTTCTATCTTTTTCTTTACATCCGTCCTGGCCTTGTCCATTGCTCGCTTTTCAGCAAGTATTCTTTCCTCGGCATTCAGGGCGTTAGCAGATTCTCTTTCTGCGATCCTTATGGCTCTCTTTCTCTTTTTCTCATCTTCTTCAATTTGTTTCTCAAAATTGTCACGCTCGCCAACTAACTTCTCTTCTTCTTCTTGAGCCTTTTTGTGTGAAGCTATGGCTTCTCTAGTCTTTTGCTCTTCAGCAAGTCTAGATTGTTTCATATCACTGGCCTTAGTGGTCATTTCTGAATATGCCTTTTGCTCAACTAGTAACTTTCTTTCTGCTTCTTCCCTAGCCAAAGTTTCAACTCCTACTTCAGCCATTGAAGCAATCCATCTTTCAGTTTCTTCTTTTAATACTCTCTCGGTTGACTTCCTTTTACGAATTTCTTCCTCAGATCTTCGCTGTGCTTCTAATTTTTGATTATTTTGTTCTTCAAGTTGTTTCATTGCTTCTTCTATGGACTTACGTTCCTTACTGGTTTTCTGTTCCAAATCTCTTCTAATTTTAGCTTCTTCAAGAACTAATTTTTCAATATCTTGTTTAGTCTTCTTAGCAATTCCTACGCGCTTCTTGGCGGCTGTGTGTTTTTCTTTTAATTCAGAAAGATCTTTTTTCAATTTTTTAGTTTTATTCCTATCTTCTTCTGCTTTTTCTTCAGCCTCTTTGGCTAATTTCTCTTCCTTATCGGCCGCGATTGTCATTTTAGCAGTGGCATCTTTGTATGATTTGAGCTTCTTCTCCAATTCTTCTCGTCTTTGAAGGACACTTATTGCTATCTTTTCTGCCTCTTCGTGCTTCAGTTTACCTTCTTCTAGTTTTGAATTAATCTCTTCTAATATTTCTTTATCTCTACCAGATTGTTCAAATAATTCATCTATTTTGATTCTTCCTTCATCATTCTCTTTATGTAAATTCTCAGTCTTATTTTGTTCACGTTTAAGTTTTGTTTCAACTACTGCTCTCTGTTCAACATTAGTTTTTATTTTATTTTCTAGATTTTTAATTTCTAGCTCAGTCTTTTTCAAATCTACAGTTAATTTGTGACTAATGCTCTCTTCTTCTTTTAATTTTCTTTCAGCCTCAACTCGTGGTTTAACTTCGGCCTGATACTTTACTTCCCTGTCCTTTTTCAGTTTTTCTGCAACTTTACTTTCGCTAATTGCTACTTCTCTTAACTTCTGTGTTTCTATAGTTTTTATTTTAGCATCTTCAATTCTCTGTGATTCTTTCCCAAGGTCTAATTCCATTTCTTTTCGAGCTTTTTTATCATCACGAATTTTTTCTTTTAATTGTACTACTTCCTTTGTAAGTTTATCTAAGGCCTTAAGTGACTCAAAACCAGTCTTTTTTGCAGTTTCAAGTTTCTTACCTAGTACCTTATTTTTCTTAGTAATTTCTAACATTTCTTTGTCTAACTTTAATTTAAGTCTAGTATTTTCCTTCATTTCCTCTTTTGAGTTGACTATTTTTGCTTTTAATTTCTCAATATCGTTAGGAATTTTTATATTTTTGGCCTTCTCATTTTTTATTTTCTTTTCTATAGTTTCTACCATTGCTGATGATTTATTAGATTGTTGTTGAACTTTTGCGGTCTCAGAAGCAACTTTATTTTTTACTTTATCTTCTGCCTGTTTTTTCAATTTTGCATCCTTTACTTGTTTTCCTAATTTAGCCTTTGCAGCCTTTTGTTTTGTTTCAGATTCACTTTTGGCTATTTTTAATTCCTCTTCATGCTTATCTTTTATTGCCTTAGCCTCAGAAATCGCTAATTTTTTATTCGCTTTAGCTTTGGCAATAGCGGCCTTTTTCATTTCTTTAGCTTTGGCAATAGCGGCCTTTTTCTTCGCCTTATCTTTGGCAATTGCTGCCTTTCTCGCTTGTTTATTTGTTTCGGCAAATCCTGAATGAGTTCCATCGCTAACTTTGCTAGCGAGGTTTTCAGGCTTTACTTCTTCACTAACTTCTTCTTTTTCTGATTTACGAACTGAGGCATTACTCGCATATTTTCTATTCATTGCATTGATTAATTTATCAAATTTACCATCATATTTATCCAAGAGCTTAGATATATTAGCTTTTTTCTTTTCAAATTCTTCTTTAGATAAATTATTTTTATAAATTTCTTCGATTTTTATGGCTGCATCTGTTCTTTCCAAAATTAATACTTCCTTAAAAATTATATTTTTCGACTGCTAAAATCTCGTAAATTCTCACGATTCGCCCCCGGCATGAGATACCTTGACCGTTCCAATTATATTTACAATTTGGATGCCTGTGCTAATATAATATAAACTTAGAGTTATTATTAAATTAAATAGTTATTTTTAACAAACTTTTGGATTGACCGCATTGTCTTCAAATTTTTTCGACTTTAAGACTCCGATCACATATGATATCTTTTCTACATGAATTTCCATCACACTATTATCTTCATTAATTGTAATTTCGCCAATCGCTAGTTCAGGGACCTTGGTTTGTTTTAGTACCCATTCAAATAATGAATTTTTTGTTACTATTTTTTTTCCGATTTCTAGTCTAACTTTAATCATGCCAAAAGCATCAGTCACTTCATTCCAATCTTCTCTCATTTTTATTGGATCTCTATCTGTATTTTTGGATAAATTTGGAACTTCTACGAAAGGAATTTTCATATTCCAAGTTGATGCTATTTTATTCAATAAAGGCGTATCTTCCCTAGTGACAAAACTCCATGATTCACCCTTTCTCCCCATTCGTCCAGTTCGTCCTATCCTATGTACATAAGATTCCGAATCATCTGGTAAATCATAATTCACAACATGCGTTATTCCATCTACATCTAATCCACGTGCAGCAACATCAGTGGCTATAACTATTCTAAATTCTCCCTCTCGAAACGAATCCAAAATCTTCTCTCTTTTGTTCTGAGCAATGTCTCCGTGAAGTCCAACGGATTTTATTCTTGATCTTTCTAATCTTTCAACGATGATGTCAACCATTCTCTTTGTGTTGGCAAAAACCAGCATCTGTTCTTCTTCTTCAAGATTTGATATTATCCTTCCTAATGCCCACATTTTGTTAATTCTACCTATTTGAATTGCAAATTGTTCTATTTCAGGAACTTCTACTTCCAAATCATCACTCATTACATGAACCGCTTCACCCATGAACTCTTCAGCAGCATCAAGTATTTCCTGAGGAAATGTTGCACTAAACAATAAAGTCTGTTTTCTGTTAATCATTTTTTCAAATACCCATAAGACATCTGGAAAAAATCCCATGTCTAACATCCTATCGGCTTCATCTAAGCAGAACATTTGTACCTGTTCTAAATTTAAATGACCTCTTTTGGTCATATCAATAACTCTTCCAGGGGTGCCGACTATTATTTGTGCACCTTCTGCTAACTTTTTGGCCTGCTTATCAAGATCAACCCCTCCGTAGACGGTTTGTATGTTTAGGCCTTTATTTCCCTGTAAGGCATTCATCTCTTCCGCAACTTGAACTGCTAATTCTCGAGTTGGGCAGAGAACTAATGCTTGTATTGAATTACTATTGGAACATTTCTCTAAAAGTGGGATGCCAAATGCTGCAGTTTTACCGGATCCTGTTCGAGCCTGTCCGACTATATCTAATCCTTTACGAGCAATTGGAATTGCTTCTAGTTGAATTGAAGTAGGTTCTGTCCAACCTCTTTTCTCAATGGCGGCATAAATATCTTTATCTAAGTTCCAAGAAGAAAAACCTATTGAAGAACTCATTTAATCGCCCTCAGAAGGTTTCAGCATCTCGAATTTCCTTCTGAAGTTGCCCCATCCAATATTTTCTACAATTTTCTCTGGTTAAAAATTGATCATCACTAGAAAAACTGTGATTATAATGTCCCTTGTCGGCAGTTGCGAATTGTTCTTGGTTTCTTTTATGGAATTTTTGCAATACATGATTCTTCATATATTGCCTAAATTTCAACCTTTTTGACCTATTTTCACTATCCCATAGTGCATTAAACTGGGATTCCTTTTCATCAAAGTCATCAGTCATCTTTAGTCCTCTCTATCTCGCCGACCCAACTCTCGTTTATCATCCTCACCCTTAATTTTTTTAATGGGCTTTAAGATTTCTATTGATTTATCTTCTTCATCATCGACGTAATCCAATGCTGCTAAGAATTGATTTTTCTGTGATTCCGTACCTTCCATAGTAATGTCCACAGATAATGATGTCAATTTCTTTCTCAATTCAAGATCGGTTTCATGCCTTAACAATTCTTCTGCTACTTCTCTAAGTCTATCTCCACTTAATATTATGGACAACTGCCCTATGCATGCTTTTCTGAATTCAACATCTCTGGAACGAGCCCCATCAATTATCATCCTAGTAACTCTTGGATTTTGCATATCTAATCTTTTTAGGGTCTTAATGACTGCTTTACGTATTACATTATCATCTTCTTCAATTGCTGATTCTACAAGTATGGTGGCAATGCGTGGCTCAGAAACAACTAGTTTCGGAAACGTCTGTGATGCATTTCTTCTGACTTGAATATCCTCATCTTGCAATGACCAACTGATAAGATCCCATCCAGTTGCACCACCATTTGCGGCGATTGTTTTAAGAATTTTAGAGCCTCTCCTTCTCAAATCAGTGTCCTCCTCTCTAATTAATTCGTCTAAATGCAGACACCCAGCTTCAGGCCATCTTTTCGCCGTTAATCTTAATGCTTCAAATGCATCCCCACGATTCGTCATTATTTGACTCCTTAATTCCCTTCTTAGTATATCCTCACATCCGGATGGAAATATCGGTGACAACAATTTTAAACATATTCTGGATTCTTCTCTAACTGCATCATTTTCATCCATCAACCGATCAGAAAGAAACTGAAAAATTGAGGTACTTTTACGTAATGAAAACGAGGGCATTGACTTCAAAGCAGCGATCCTTACATCGGGATAATCATCATCTAGTGCATCAAGAAGTATTGAATGTGCCTTATCTACATCTGACCCTAAAACTCTATTTAATGCTTTGATTCCATCAATTCTTCCTGCAAAACCCCCTCTACCATCATTAATCGGCAATTCAATTTTTTTTACCTTTCCACTGGCAAGTAACAGTATGTCCTGTAATGGTATTCTTTGCCATGGCCCAGATTGAGGCAATAGTGCACGGATATCTTCATCTTGATAAGTTTGGTTGAACTTTTGTATGGCCTTACCGGTACGAGGATCACGAGCGATATACTCTCTAGACATTTTATTTCGACCCGCCGAAGGCTCCCTCATTATTCAACCAAACGACTTTATGATTTATTAAAAATAATAACTTTTTATAAGTTTATTATTGACGTATAACTATGGAAGAACTACCAAATGAGATTTCTAAATTATTATTTTCTACATTTTCAGATGGATTTCCATTTCTAAATAAAGATGAGATAATACGCAGTTGGTCTTTAGATTTTCAATGGTTTAATCCTGACGACTCTATGTTATTATTCTCACACCTTTTAGATAAAAAATGGATAATCAATTCAAACAATCATTTTTCTTTTAATCCAAGTCTAATTTTGGCTCAACCTCCATTGAGCTGGAAACCAAATTTAAATGATATTTTGAATATTTCAGAATTTAATAAATCTTCTGGAATTAAACCTTTAGAAAATGAGAAAATTATAATTTCGGAATCTACCCATCTAGGTAAAAAAGATGTTAATTATAATGATGAAAAAATGGTTAAATTATTAAATTTTGTCTCTAAAAAATCAGAATTGAGCAAAAGGGAAGTTATCCGAAGATCAGAACGTAAAAAAATGGCACTCGGGCCAATCAGCCTTTGGATGGCAGTTTGCTTATTGGCCCGCGAGCAGGGATTAGATATGAATAAAATAATTGATATAATTGACAATAGTTAATTCAAATAAATATATACATATATATCACTCAGACGTTACGGTCATATGGAATTATATTTTGCCATTCAGAAGCATCAGATCTCGCTACGATGGCGTGCACCCATTCTGTTTCTGAGCAATTAAAGACTTCATGAGGTAATCCAGGTTCTATGAAGAACATGTCTCCTGCACTATGCACAACTGATTTTTTACATCCTGCGCCATATTCGTGCCTCACACTACCTTCTAATAAGTATATCATAACATCAAAATCAACATGAATGTGGGCATTCGCTACTCCACTAGGCGGAATATATGCCCTGTTCATTGAAAGTTTAGTTGCAGATGTATTTTTTCCAGATAAGCCAGCAGCATATTCGATATTATTCCAACCTCTAACTTTCTCAGTACCTCTTAGACTCCATATCCCTCCTTCATTCGTCACATAGTTACTTAAATCTGTCTTTGATTCTTTTCGTGGTAAATCATTAGATTCCATGTACATAACCGCATTACTCTAGACTTTGTAGTTTTTGATAAGTTAAATCATATAAATAACTAATATTATCTCAAATTTATCTCATAAGAGATTTTTTATTTTTCAATCAACGCTAAAAAGGGGTCATCTCTCGGCGGGCACATAGAGGATTGTTAATGTCAAGAAAGATTACCGTTTGTACTTCTTCAGGAGTGCCACTAGTTAGCAATCGAAGTACTTCCTTTAAATGCCCTGAATGTAATCATTTTATTGGTAGAAGCGAACAATGTAGAGTTCAAGGAATAGCATATATCTGTCCTGAATGTAGCTTCCAAGGTCCTTAAAATTAAATGGAGTGCAATAATATGGGTCATGTTGTCGTAAAATACAAAGTAACTATGGATCAACCAGAAGAAGCTGCACCAGATTATGCTGCAATAGCTGGATTGATTGAAGATTTACCTGAAGTACAGGCAGTAGAAATAAAGCCATTAGCATTCGGAATGATGTATATAGAAGTACAAGCAGTGCTCGGCGAGGGCGAAGGAATCGTAGATGGTTTTGAAGAAAAAATTCGCTCATTAGACACTCTGGTGGGGCAGGTCGAAACCCTTGAAATGGGTCGTCTTTAATTTTTATAAAAAATTAATTTAATAATGATCTAAAGGTGATCGCATAAATTCTCTCATCAAAACTGTCGCATAAGTCCCAGGCGGTAGTGCAAATTTTATTCTAAGGCAGGCACCTTCTGGGTGCCATCTATCACCATCTAATGTTCCATCCACCCATCTTCCAGATGTCAGGTCATTAACTTCTGTGGCTTCACTAACACTGAACTCTCTGAAGAAGACAGATAATGGCCTTCTAGTTCCGGAAGAAGTCAGTCTCGGAATTTTTTCAATTCTCCAATCTACTTCATGAAGATCAGTATCTTTTAGGGCTTGGCTCTCAATTTCTCCAGGTATATCTTTGGCTAATGCAGACTCTAATCCTGGCAAAGGGCCAGTAACCGCCAATCTTCCAGAAATACAATTCCTTTTACATCTTTCAAGATTACTTTCTGAAACATATGCCATCTTACTCGCATCTATTCGGCCGTTCGGGTGAACTGGCGCTACTATATCTCCAATTACTGGAAATATTATTGGCAATTTATGCTTTAATCTACCTCTTAAAGAATAATTAAAGGTTAATGACTGAACAGAGTGAATTGTTAGTAGTTGTAATGAATTCGGTAATGCCATAAATGCGGATCTATAATCTTCAGGTTTCTTCAATAGCCTCTCTAAAATATTTCTTTCATATCCTAGACGTTCGGGAATTATGTTCAAACACTCTTCGACATTGCTACTTTCTCTCCACATTTTTCGGAAATTACGAACTTCTTCTTGTGCATTTTTACCCTCCATTCCTAAATATTGATCGACTGCCATTTTGTAATCTCCATTTACGACTGCTCTGCCAACTTCAGGTGTCACTGGCCTAGTTGACCCAAATCTCTGCGGACCTATCCAATTTGGAAATGCGTCAGCACCTAATTTATGAGATAGGTCAGATCTAATTTGATTTACTCGCTTCATAGCTTCTTTTCCGTCTAGAGGATTCCCGTTTGAATCACAACATCCACGAACAGTTATCGTAAATCTATTTCCATCATGATCACTCATGCCTACTTTCTGATGCGTTCTACCTAAAATTTCAATTATACTATCTGGAATTTTTACTTTCTCAACTTTATGCATGGGTGCATCAATGACGACTATTTGTGTCGTAACGGCTCTTTTATCTTTCATTCCTGATGTAAAAACTCTATTTCGACTTATTCCGCACGCACTTGATAATCTTTTTAAGAATCTGTTTGTTTCCCAATTAGTCATCGTTATTCTTGTAATTGTAAAACGTCCCTTTGAATCTAATGCAGGTACTTTAGATATCTCTTCAACTCTAAAATCTTCAACCCTAGATTTTAAGATTCCTCCAATTCCATCTGTTGGCGAAACCCATTCTGAAAGTCCCAAGTGCTCCTCTAGAGAGCTGTTAGCCAATTTCACACCGCCTCTCAGAGTTTAATTCCTGAAATTTCTTTAGATAAATTCTTACATAAATCTCTAAAAACTTTTTCGCCCTTTTTACCCTTCATGGCCCTTATGAAAATCTCTGGATCATCTAGATCGGGATGATTTTGAAAATAGTTAGCGTATTCTACATCTTTACTTGCATTCAATCTAGATCTAAACACCTGTAATGTTGTATGACTTTCTCCACTAATGCGGATTCTTAATTCACGACCTTCATTTTTTAGTACTTTGATTGACATAAGACGACCTTTCGACCTACCCATCCCTTTTGAGACCTTTCCTAATAATACGTTCAATCTCCGATTCAAATTCACCCTAAGTTATACATCAGCATCCATAGCGCGGGACATGGCCGTTGCTGACCAGCCTTCTGAAAGGTTTTCTGAACTTTTTGAAAGAATGGCTTTTCCAATAGTTGTTTTAAGCCTTTTTGCTACACTTATTCTAGCAACTTTTTTGTCTCCGCTTCCTACATTTTCTACAGACCTATCTTCCTTTGCCCCTGAGACCAATGATGAAGATGCAATGTCTCGAATATATGACGAAATTGGAAAATCCGGTGAATTAATATATATTGATGTAAAAACAACTCAACAAAACTCGAGTGTCTTGGAAATTGGAGCATTAAAACAACTCTTTGATGATTATCAAATGATTGACAATTATTCAAAATCTAATGGTAATTTCATAAAATCTCAACTCAACGCTGCCGATATTATGAACCGTGCAATTCTTGAAAGCAATTATTCTGGTAATCTTTACGATTTTGCCGAATGGGGAGATTTACTTAATTCAGTTTTTGTGAATAGTGAAAGTTGCTCATCATCGCTTGTTGACGATGAAAAAACTATTGCATCAGCATCATTTGCGTCATCTGTGATGCTCAACGAGGACTTTAATTTTGAACCAGTATGTGACTGGCTTGAAGAACAAATAGGAAATCCTATGCCACATGCATCAAGTACACTTTGGATAATAGAAATGTCCGGTGATCTAAAAGAAGAAGACAATCTTATTTTTGCGGACGGTATACGTGATTTATTGTCTGATAATGACCCTTTAGATTATAATTTACCTTTGCAATATGGTGTTATTTCAGACTCATTAGTTAGTAATGATATTAATCAAGCGACATTGGATGATTTAGTTTATTTATTAGTTCTAGCAATTTTAATCGTGGTATTATTGTTAGCAATTACCTTTAGATCATTCATGATGGTTGCAGCACCATTGTTAGGCCTGTCTGCTTCACTTGTCTGGACATATGGCATAATATCTATGCTAGGAATAGGTTTTACAATTCTAGAAGTAGCAGTGGCGCCTGTAGTATTGGGCTTAGGAATAGATTATTGTATACATTTACAAACTGGTTATGAAAAAGCAAGATCAAATACTGATACCGCTGCTAAGGCATGGATACAATCATTCATGAAAATTCGAGTTGCTTTAAGTTTAGCAGTTGTAACTACAGTATTCGCATTCTCTGCTAACTCATTATCTCCATTGCCCCCGTTACAAGCCTTTGGATTCACTCTTGCTTTAGGTGTAATTTCAGCATTTGTAGCAAGTACAGTAACGGTTGGTGCATTACACGTCGTTGTTGAAAAAACTGCTGGCACTATGCCAAGGAGAGGAATAAATTTAGATAAAGTTGCAGACAAAGCAACTAATTTTCAAAAAAATAATACTACTAGAGTACTTCTTCTTGTTGTTTTAATTACTGCTGGTTCGGTAATTGTAGCCCAGAGGGGCCTAGATACTAGTTTTGAATTAACTGATTTCCTTTCCGAAGATGATATGGAAATAATGGAAGTAAGGAATAATATCTATGACTCTTACGAAGTAGATGCTTTAAAATCAGTATATATTTTGATTGAGCCAAATGTAAACTCTGAATTCTTTGAAGATGAAGAAAAAATTATTTCTGCTTTACGTGGATTTGATCAATCTCTTCTGAGAATTCCAGCAGTAGTATCGACGGAAGTCAGCGGCTCCAGTAACGAATGGCCTTCCTATGATAGTTTATATCTTATCTTAAAAGATATGGTAATCCAAGATGAAAACTTCGGAGCCCGTCACAATATGGAATTATTCGGAAATGATATTTTTGTGACTGAGAATTTTCAACAGGGGGACCTTTCCTCGGCAGTTAAAGAATTACTTTCCAACGATAGCATTGGTGATCAATTACGTGGATTTTCATGGGCAGAAAGAACTGAATCATATGTTTCAATTGATTCATCTAATTCAAATGATTTAGTAAATAGTATAAATTTCTTAATTTTAAGAATTGATGTAGAAGCCCAATCTAGCAATCAAGTCGATGATATCGCAAGAGAATTTGATATTGAACTAACTTTAATCGAAGAAGATATTGAAGGTAGAGCATATGTTGATGGGGATTTAATAGTTTTATCGAATGTCCTTTCTAGTCTAATTTCTTCAATTGTGAGTTCGACAGGAATTAGTCTCGCTGTTTCTTTAGCAGTACTGGTCATTCTGACCAGGAGAATAGGTCAATCATTAGTGGTAATACTTCCAGTTGGTTTAGCAGGTTCATGGGTTATTGGTGCAATGGCCATTTTAGGAATAAATTGGAATGTTTTGACTGTAATGATTACCGCCCTAACTATCGGCTTGGGAATAGATTATTCCATACATGTATGGAGGAGATTTGAGGAAAATAGGAGAGATGGAATGGATGTTTGGTCAGCAATGAGGGATATGTACGCTACTACTGGCGCATCATTATTGATGTCTGCTGGGACTACAATTTGCGGATTCTTAGTGCTCCTTCTTTCACCAATACCTGTAATACAAGACTTCGGAATAGTCAGCTCAATATCGGTAGCATTTTCTTTAATACTGGCGTTACTGGTACTTCCAGGATTATTGGCATCAGAAGTAAGAACTAATAATGGGAATTAATATTTACTCTTTCTTTTTACTCATCTTCTTAAATCCTATCTTCGTTTCAATATTATCTTCTTCAGAATTTTTTACAAGGACATTAATTTTTTCTAAATGTTGTTGTACCTGTTGGAATGCGGTTACTCCATTAGTTTTATTTTTAGACCACGGCAATTTATTTTGACAAACAAGATACGTTTCTGATGATGCTTTTCTACTTGCTGTGGGGGCATATCTTTGAACATTGGAAAATCTTTGTTTCGCTGCTTCCATTAATCCTTCAATGCCTGTACCTTGAAATATCTTCGTCACGAAATTCCCACCTGGTGCTAAGATGATCATTGCTGTATCCATTACTAGTGTTGATAACTCTAAAGAAATTGCTTGGTCAGTATCGTATCTCCCAGTTAATTTTGGAGAAATATCACTCACAACAGCGTTTAATGTTCGGCCATCTAAGATTTCTGAAATTTGGTCAATAGTGGAAGTATTTCCTATATCTCCTATGATTATACTTGCTCCTTCTACAGGAGAAGTAGCTAACAAATCTACTCCAACTACTAATCCATCAAATCCAACTTCTTCGACTACTACTTGTGTCCAACCTCCAGGGTGACATCCAACATCCAAGACTGCATCGCCTTTCCTCATTATTCTGAATTTATCTTGTATCTGTTTTAATTTGTACGCAGAACGAGCCCTGTAGCCCTTAGACCTAGCCTCTCTGCGCCAAGGGTCACGTCGATTTTCTTGGAACCAACGCTTGCTCATATCTGATGGCGCTGGGCCATTGGGTTATGAATGAAAGCACCTTAGCGACTAATATGTCTGCATTCCGGAATCATTTCACATTCATCTTAATGATAATTATTCTACTTGCTATTCCTTTAGATGCTGAAATAGAAGATAATAACTCGTGGCAAGTAGATGGAGGTTATTCTGTATTGATGGAACAATATACGGCTACATGGTGTGAAATTTGTGCATCTGTGGATTCATGGATGCCAGACTATACTTCCGCCAATGGTGACCGCGTCATAAGAATTGCAATTCATGACACGTTCGATGATCCATTGGGTACTCCAATAACCGACTATAGATTACAAAGATATAATGAATCTAGGATTTTCCCTACGTTTTGGTTTGATGGCAATATACTTTCAGGGGGGGCTCCAGACACAACTACTTTGCATAGGAGTTTACTGTCCTCAGAGACACTAAGAAGTGGCGATACAGATATAAATTTGGAAATATCTTTGATTTCAGATGAATTGTTAATATCTACAATATTATCTAATTGGGAAAAAGAATTTGATACCAAACTAACAATAATGATTTTAGATTATGATGTTAGAATTCCTCAGAATAATGCGATTAATGGAATTGAAATCCATCATGATGTATTATTTGCTTATAATGAAATAAATCTTAATAATTCTCAAATTTGGTCATACCCTAATGAATCATGGTCAAATACTTCTGCCGTAGATGGTGCTATAATGTCAAAATACTATATCCCTTCGAATAAATCCTTAGAAGATTTAAAAATAGTAGTAATACATGAATATGTGGATTCAAATATCATGGAGTCCAATACCTTAGGCGCCACATCAATATATTTGGGCAGCAATAGTCAAGTATCAAAATTAAATTTATCATTGCCAATCATAATTATATTGTTATTATCAATTATTCCTATTTCAGTCCGATCTCGTAAATAAGTTGCATTACGGTATCTCTGATGGTTTCTTCTGACATTCGTGTTGGTTTAAAATCTGTAGACAATAATTTATCAACATTTAGGAAGGTTTTTGGAACATCTCCGGCCCATCCTCTTTTCCCTCCTGTGTATTCTACACTTACATTTTCCAATCCACTCTCCTCTACTACAATTTCTGCTATTCTTCTAACTGAACATGTATCTCCAGTTCCCAAATTATACAAATTAACAGATTCATTAGCATTTTCGATTAAATGTAACATTGAATCTACGCAATCTCGTACTGACATGTATGATTTTTCTTGAAACCCATCTCCTAGTACTTCGAGTCTATTTGGATTATTTTTCAATTTGTGAATGAAGTCGAATATTACTCCATGTGTCCCCCTTGGACCGACAATATTGGCAAATCTGTGAATATATCCTATTCCTCCAAAAGTTCCTATCCAAGCAGATATTAAAGCCTCGCTTGCTAATTTTGATGCACCATATAATGAAATTGGTAAATTCGGGCCATATTTTTCTGTGGTCGGCATTTCATCTGCTTCTCCATATATTGCCGAAGAGGAAGCAAATGAGATATTTTTAACATCATTAATCCTCATTGATTCAAGGACATTATATGTTGCTAATGTTCCCTGTTTGAGATCAGTATCCGTTATTTCTGTCCCTAACCTAATATCCGGATTAGCAGCTAGATGGTGCACATGAGATATTCCCTTCATGGCCTCTTTAAGTTGCTCCAAATCTAATAAATCACAATTGATAATTTCTACATTATCGTTTTTATCATGATGAGATAAAAATTCTAACCTGCCGCTACTAAAATTATCTACAATTCTTACTTTCTTTCCGCTCAATACTAATGCGTCTACAAGATGAGAGCCGATGAATCCGGCACCTCCAGTTACTAAATCCATGTCATTTACCTCAATTTGCACTAATATCCCATAAATCATCATCATGTTGTTTCTTTAAGAAATATAAGATTCCGATGACTGAAATCATGCCAATGTGTACTACTGTACAATATGGGCAAATGTGAGGGGCGCCTTCTACAAGGAACAACTCTACTATTACTAACCATGCAACTCCTACTACACCTGGTAAGGACATATAGAAAGATGCATCTAGCCACATTTTTGATAATTTATCTCTTGGTCCAAAAAATAATGAAATTCCTAGATAAAGCAATATTGAAAAGGAAATCATCCCGATCATCCCCCAAGAAAATCCTAAAAATTCAGAATATTTAGGATCGCCAATAACGCTTCCACATTGAACAATTCCTTCTGCTGCACAATAATTCGTACCTCCTGTGGCTTGAATTTGCCTGTGGATAATTTCTGTCCACATACTTGTTAGCAATGCTCCTGTTTCAACAATTACTAGTCCAAGTAGAATTCTTTTAGTTTCAGAAATTTTCAAATTTAAATTCTTACCAAATGGTGTTGCTATGGCTAAACCAATCAATATTATGGCTCCAAATATCATTAAAGGTCCGTATTCACCTAGCATATCATTAGGCCCCCAAATAAATGGATAGGCCATCATCGATAGATTGTCCGTCATTGTTTCCATGGGCTGCTTGATTCCACGCAACTTCTCCATTAGGTTTCAAGATTATGTTAAAAGGTGTACCGCTAATGTCCCAGATATTTTGTACGGTCAAATCTAAATCATTAACATATCCCCAATCATGAACTTCTCCAGGCCTATCTTGACAATTATTTTTTCCTGAATTACATCCATTTCCATCATCAACATTGGTACCATAATTTGTTTTGTCCTTGAATGCGATCATTTCTGCTTCGGAACCATCATGCCCAGATATTCCCAATTCAACTACAACGGAAAGAAATGTGGCCTTTGAGCCATAGAGTGTGTGTCTTTCTGTCATGTCGTCGCCTTCTGTGTAACAATATGGGCAATCAGTATCTAAAATTTGAATATATATCCACTTACCTTCCTCTCCTTCTTCCCAGTTACGGTCAAACATTGAATGAAGGTCGAAATCCGACCATGTTCCAGATTCATATACTTCACCTCCTAAATTTGGTATTATTTGGCCTTCCTCGGGTCCTATGCTATATCCCGATGACATACTAATAAATATCACAGCAACTACCGAAATAACTCCAGATGTTACCAGGAATGATGTTGTTCTAGCATCTCCATCATTTTTTGGAGTATTTGAGACTGCAATTTTTCGTCTTCTAGCCATATTATCAATACTCTGGAAGTACTACATGTTTTCAATTATTCCTTAAAACGCTTTGAGTTATGATAAAATTAATATTAAAAATATTTTAAAAACATAAATATTTCTATCAGATATGCGAACTATTCATTTGTCTGTTGTATGCCCTAGTAATCGTGTCAGACTCTATCGGCAGTGATGAGTTGGATGATGAATCTATCTTTTGGGAAAATTTTTTTAATAGCCTTCAACCTATTAGAAATAGTTATTCAAACATAAAAGGCAAAATCACATCGAGTTTTATGGGTGAAATTTATGAAACGTTTGGCCAATTAGTTGACGATACATCCGATTCTATTAATTCGATAGCACGGAGAATTACTGAATTGACATATTCCGCTATTCTCCGGAGCCCAGGCAGTATTGTTGCCTTTCTACTTCTAATTACAATTTTGATAGGTAGGGACGCACTCGATTTTGAGCACCAAATTAATGGAGATGTGGAAATATATCTTCCTGATGGTGCCGATTCAACTGAATTATTAGAAAATGTAAGGGAACAATGGGCGACTGATGTAGTAATGCTATATGTACAGACTAATAATGCAGCCTCTGGGAGCGAAAAAGGCACTGAGAATATAACTGATCAAAATATACTTTCACAAATTTCTGCTATAGAAGGTGATGATAATAATATACAACTGTCTGGATATCAAAGAGGATTGGATTACGATAAGTCTGATAGGGGAGAAAATGATGGAGTCATTTGGATTTTATCGCCATCTCAAATGATAAAGGAAGCAAACTCTTCTAACTATAGATTCAGCTGTGCCGCTGAAAAATACGGCTTACCTACAGGAAATCAAGATGATTGCACCGTGTCTTCACTAAACCAATTTGAGGGATATTCCATCCCTCAAGGCGACGATGCGCAAGAACGAATAGATCGTTATGTTGAGAATTCAGGTGAATTATTGAATCGAAAAGGTTGCAGGAGTAGTTTGGTTTGCGATACCAATGGCGATGGAGTATGGGATACCGGAGTTATTATTATGGGAATTATTTTTGATATGAGTGATACAGAAATAGATGATCGTATTGACCCAAAAGACAATAATAATGATATTAGGGACCATAAAGCATTCTTATTATATGTCGATAAATTACTTAGAAATGATTGTAATTTGAATGAAAATTATGATTTATTACGATGTCGCATATATGAAAATCCTACTTCTACAATGGATAAAGAAAGGGAAAATATAATTTGTAGAGATTTAACAGGTGAACTTCCTTATGAAGGATTTACTGCAGATTCAGATAAATTCTGTAGGAATGCTATAACAGTTACCGGCCTAACGCCAGTCTTACATGATGTTTCAGATGCCATATATGACGAATTAGTGGATACTATGTTACCCCTAAGTCTCCTATTTGTTGGTCTTACTATGTTCATATTACACAGAGATCCCAAGGTGATAATAATATGTGGATTACCAATATTTATGAGTTTAGCAGTAACCTTTGGTACTACAGTGATAGCAGATATAATGTTGACGCCAATGATAATTTCTGCAGGTCCTATCCTAGTTGGACTCGGCGTTGACTACTCATTACATCTGACTAATAGAATAGAAGAAAATAGGACCGAAATAATCGATGAGCAACATGAGATGATGTGGGCTGCTCAAAGGGATGGAATTCAAACTAATGAAGTAGATCCATGGAGTTCTTACATTAGTTTGACCGCTACTGTCAGATCTGCAATGACTACTGGGCATGCAATTTTTATCTCTGCATTAACAACAATTATTGGATTTAGCGTCCTTACTTGGACTGAAATAGTTCCTATTGAGCCAATGAGAACTGTTGGAACAACATTATTGATAGGAATTGCCACAACATTCGTTCTATCTATGTTAATGGTTCCTGCTTTAATCCATTTACTAAGATACCGAAAAGGTCAATTTGAAATCATTATGACAAAAAATCAAATTTGGATTTTATCAATTATAATTTCTATCTCTCTATTCATATTTTTAACTAGATTCTTATCTTCAATCTCTAACTTAAATAATATGGATGCCGATAAGGCTATGCTTTTGGGGGCTTCTCTAGGCATAACTACTATTTTTTCATTATTGCCGGGGTTATGGGATAAAATTGGAGAAATTCCTCTAAAAGCCACATTATTGATACTAATAGTTTCTCTTTCTGCTACATTATATGGAGTAAATATGTTTGCAGATGAATTAGGAAAAGAGATTACCGGCTCTTCTGAAGAAGTTCCTCCAGGATTAGAGTCTTATGAGACTCTAAGAGAATATAGTATAGAATTCAAAGGTGGGCAAACAAATATGTTTATTGTTGATGCCACGAAATATGTAAATCCATCTGCAAGTGCTCCAATTAGAAATTTATTTATTCTTGATGCTATAGAAAATGCTCAAATAAATAATTTAGATAATGTCAGAAATACTACTACTATCAGTTTAGTTAATATTCTAAAAGCAGTTCATGTAGATTTAGAATTCGAAGGACTAGTTTTGTATGATCAAAGCTTATGGGAACTTCTCCATGATGAATGTTGGGATGAATCTAATAATCTATTAAGGCCCGATTGTTGGGGTTACTCAATTTCAAACAGAGAAGATATAATAAATATAGCATTTGATACATTATCTCCAGAGATAAGATCAATGTTAATGAATGCCGATTTAGGAATCGGTGAAACAAAAACATTGGTCTATGTCAACCAACCTTACATAAATCTTGCAGAAGCATCAAGCTTACGAAATGCAATAGATACCTACCTGTCAGGAAGTAATTGCTTTACGGTTTTAGATTGCAATACTTTGGGTGTCGATGGAGTTTCCAATTCTTTGCTTACAGGAGGTCTCCCTGTTTCTTTAGATATCAATAAAGGAATACATGACGCGCAATCTGATTCAACAATAGTTACGATGTTAATATTACTTTTTATAATGGCTTTATTATTTAGATCGCCAAGGTTAGCGATTTTTACAATGGCCGCAGTAGGTGCTGTTGTGCTATGGCAGCCAATACTGATGAGATTAGGTTCTGTTAATGTTAATGTATTTACGGCTATGATTGGGACAATAGTTTTTGGCATTGGAGTTGATGATTCGATACACATAGTGGATAGGATAAAAGACGAAGGTGAAACACCTGCGGGTATTGTAAAATCTATATCTAGAACTGGCCATACTATATTCGAAACTACTGTTACAACATGTGCAGGACTATCTGCAGGTCTTTTCGTAGCAATCCCCGGCCTTCAAAATTTCTTTATATTGATGATGTTACTTTTAGTTTTGGCTTTAATTACTAGCTCAATATTGTTGCCAACAATGATTGTTGCATATAATGAATTTCAATCTAGAATTTCTGGAAATGGAACATGGCTAGATTATGAAAGTAGTGGCACATTATCAACTGAATCGACTATTGATGCCATTATTTCTGAATAATGGCACCAATAATTGGTCGAGGGAGTAGGGAGTAAGCCCCTTTCTGTTCGCCTTTCGGTTAGTCGCATTCAACTTTGCATCCTACCCGGCCCTGTTGATGCGTTACGGGCCTGCTTGGACTTGCTCCTGCGGAGATGCTCGTTCCAGCCGAGTTCAGGAAATCTCACCCCTTCGGGATCATAGTGCGCCTGGCTCGGTTCGTTTCTGTTGCAGAGCTGACCCTCCCGGGCCTCCGGCTTGCGCCGGACCACATGCATCGAGGAGAGGGGACTTTCCTCAGTGTCGTACACTGTCAGCGACCCTCCTACTCCCTCTATGCGTCGGTTAACTACTCAATTGTTTAACTTCTCGGTCAGTTATTCAAAATTTAACAAACTTATGGTAATTTAATGTTCTATTATTATGGGGAAATTAGAAATTTTAATTCAGTAGTTTCTCTTCCGATACACATGAGAGGCCTAGAACATCTAAAAAAAGAAGCTGGAATAGCTGCATGTGAATATGTTTCAAATGGCATGAAAGTGGGTTTGGGGACTGGTTCAACTGTAAAATATACCATAATGGAACTTGGTAGGCGGATATCTGATGAAAATCTAAAAATCGTTGGAGTGCCGACTAGTGAATCTACTAGGATACTGGCACAATCTCTGAATATTCCTTTGATAAAAATTGAAGATGTCGATAAATTAGATTTAACTATTGATGGTGCCGATGAGTTTGATATTAATTATAATTTAATTAAGGGGGGAGGAGGGGCACTCACTCGTGAAAAAATTGTTGCAAATGCTTCCAATGCAATGATTGTCGTAGCAGATGATACTAAAAAAGTAAATATTTTGGGGAAATTTCCATTGCCTGTTGAAGTATATGTCGATGATTGGGAATACGTTCAATCCGAAATTTCAAAATTATGCAGAGGTAATGTCTACCTAAGAGGGGGCGAGATTTCCCCCTATATCACAGATAACGAGGGGTATATTTTAGATTGTAATTTTGGCCCAAATATCACTATACCATCAGATTTAGAAAATATAATTAATTCAATTGATGGCGTAGTAGATGTCGGCCTTTTTGTTGGAATTTGTGATATAATAATTATCTCATCGCCATCTGGAATAAATACGTTAATAAATCAAAATGGTAGATTAAGTTAACTAATTCTTCCGTTGTGATTAAATTAGTTTACCAATTCGCAGAGTCGGGTCTGTAGCTTAGTCAGGTAGAGCGTCCGGCTCTTAACCGGAAGGCCGCGGGTTCGAACCCCGTCAGACCCGCCAATACATATGGTTGTTAAATCAAGGATTCATAACCAACGCATAGGTGCGAATGATTAGAGAGTGAAATAAATGGCCAAAGATTTTTGGATTGGTGAGGTACACCAAGGTAAATATGATGACCAAGAAATAGAATTGAAAGGTTGGGTACATCGCACACGTGGCTCAAATAAAATATGGTTTATTGTATTGAGAGATTCAACTGGATTGATTCAATGTGTAATCAAAAAATCCGTAGTTGGCGATGAATCCTTTGATTTAATTAAAGGGGCATTAATAGAATCAAGCATAATTCTCAAAGGAACAATAAAGTCTACAGAAAGAGAACATGGATATGAATTGCAAGTAACTAATGCCAAAGTAATTGGCCCAGTTAATCCCGATAATCCGTTTCCTATAACGGAGTCCGCAATGCTAGAGGCGGAAGGAGGAGAATCTGAGTTTTTACTAGATAATCGCCATCTTTACCTCCGGACTAGTAGGATGACCAACATGTTAAAAGTCCGTTCTACAATATTCGGAGCGATTCATTCTTACTTTCGTAATCAAGATTTTATAGAATATCAAGCTCCTAATTTTGTTGCAGGCGCTGTTGAGGGAGGTAGCACACTCTTTGAAGTGCCTTACTTCGGCAAAAAAGCATATTTGACTCAATCATGGCAACTTTATGCTGAAGCCGCAATGCCAGCATTGGAAAGACTCTACACTATCGCGCCTTCATTTAGGGCTGAAAAAAGTCGAACTCGTAGGCATTTAACTGAATTTTGGCACGCTGAGATGGAAATAGCGTGGGCTTCAAATGATGAAGTCATGAAATATGGAGAAGGAGTAGTGCGGACTGCAGCATCTAAATTACTGGAAGAAAGAGAGTCTGAGTTGAATGAACTAGGTAGGGACCTATCTCTAGTTGAGAGATATGCAGATAATCCATATCCTAGGATGAGGTATGATGAAGCAGTGGAAATACTTCAAAGTAAAAATGTCGAAATTGAATGGGGTCAAGATTTAGATTATTCTAAAGAGAAAATATTGACAGCTGATTTTGATTTACCTCATTTTCTTACACATTATCCACGAATCGCAAAACCATTTTATCATAGGCCTGATCCATCAGATCAAAAGTATGTATTATGTCATGATTTATTGGCTCCTGAAGGATATGGGGAGATAATAGGAGGTGGAGAAAGAACATGGTCAGAGGAAGAAATACTGGAAAGAATAGATGAAGAAGGTACTCCGCGTGAACCATATGAATTTTATATCGATACCCGTCGTTATGGAGGGGTGCCCCATGGAGGTTTTGGTTTGGGCGTTGATAGGATTTGTGCGTGGCTTGCAGGTGCAGATCACATCCGTGAGACCATCCCCTTCCCTAGAGATTCAAGGAGAGTAACTCCATAAAAAAAACATTACTTAATATCAATCAACCTACCTAGCCAGAGCATGGCGAGAGAAGACATTGTAGAATTAGCCCCTTTGGTAGGGATATCTGCAGTAATTTCCAGTTTATGCTGTTTACCTTCAATTATATGGGTATTATTTGCAGGATCATCCGCAATAGTCGCAGCAGATTCACTTTCAAATGAATTATATTACTCATCATTTAGATATTTACTTTACTCAATATCATTCGTTTTATTGATTGTAGGCGTGATTCTATTTTTTAGAAATAAGGGGATTTGTACACTCAATGATGCTAAGAAAAATAAAAATAGGATAATTAATACGACTCTAATGGTATTCAGTTTGTCTATTGTAGTCTATTTGATATGGAACTTTATAGTATTGGAATTACTTGGTATTGCAGTTGGTTTACCGTGGGAAGATTCCGCATTTTGGAATAATTGAGCATATGTATCCGAATATCTCATAGGACAACCCTCCATGGCCATATTAATGAACGGCGAATGGAACCTTAATGATATTGCCAACCCAACTCAAGAACATTCTATGCTGAGGGAGATGGTACGTGATTTTACAATCAAAGAAGTTGAGCCACAAGCACTTGAATATGATAAGAAAGAAATATTTAACGTCGACTTATTTAAGAAATTAGGTGATTATGGACTTCTAGGTATTTCGGTCCCAGAAGAGTATGGAGGCGCAGGCATGGATTCCACCGCAGTTGCTATTGTCAATGAGGAATTGTCTTATTCTGATCCAGGATTCTGCCTTGCATACCTTGCACATGCACAATTAATGGTCAATAATCTGGCTCAAAATGGGAGTGATGAACAAAAATCACGTATTCTTCCAAAGGTATGCAGTGGAGATTGGATAGGCTGTATGGCAATGAGTGAACCGGGCTATGGCACGGACGTCCTTGGAATGCAAACAAGTGCGATTCAGCAAGATAACGGCTCATGGAAAATAAATGGAAATAAGATGTGGATTACGAATGGGGCAATAGATGATTCAGGAACTCCTGCAGATATTGTTTGGCTTTATGCACGTACTGGTACGGACTCCAAAGGTCGTGCAGAACTTACTACTTTCTTAGTCGAAAGAGGCATGGAAGGCTATAGTGTAGGTCAAAAAATATATGACAAGGCTGGCATGAGGGCTAGTAATACTGCAGAATTAGTTTTCGACAATTGTATTGTACCAAATGAAAATGTCGTGGGTAATCCAGGAGAATCAATGATTCATATGATGAGGAATTTAGAAATTGAACGTATAGCATTAGCAGCAATGTCGTTAGGGATAGCACGAAGGAGTTTGTCAGCAATGAATAAATATGCAAGTGAAAGAGAGGCGTTTGGCAATCAAATTAGGGATTTTGGCCAAATTCAAAGGCATATTGGTGAATCATATGCTGAATATCGTGCTATGAGGGCATACATATATGATACTGCGGCAAATACAAATTTATCTATGGCAGGTAATAGATTGGATTCAGATGGAGTCAAATTATTTGCCACTACTGCAGCAAAAAATATAGCTGATAGGGCAATTCAAGTTATGGGCGGGTATGGGTATGTCGGCGAATATGTGGTCGAAAGATTATGGAGGGATTCCAAACTTCTGGAAATTGGCGGCGGTACATTAGAAGGCCATCACAAAAATATCACTCGAGATTTAGCAAAAAATTCGAGCAATATAGATGGGTAATTTTTGCGTAGTCCCGCCCGGATTCGAACCAGGGTCCCCAGGACCAAAACCTGAGATGATGGACCACTACACTACGGGACTTCGCGTCCATCCGTAGCACTACTTGAATTTGTATATGACGGGTCGAAATTGCGGTAGCGTAAAGGCTGAAGCATTATTCCACAATAATATGCAGAGCATGAAATCATTGTTTATGGTTTCATTGATCTTATTTTGCCCGCTATCATCAATCCCCAATAATGATGATTCAATAAATGTTAGAGAATTTACCATTTTTAACTCCATTAATGGTACTTCAGAAATTATTCCTGATACAGATCCATGGATCGATACTTCGATTTCTGATAAAATATCTTTGGGTTCACAAGAGGTTAGAGTAACTGCTATAACTTGGTCATTGAAGATTTTAAATGATTGGCAACATAAATATGGCGCCATTGAAAGGCAAAAGCCACTTAGTGAGGGTGAGATATTTTCTTATGATGAGCCGAATGATGGTGAAATAAATCATAGGACCTTTTGGGTAAAATCTAATTTAATTCATAAATTACAATCCATAAATGGTTTAATTGCTTTAATTGATGCCGAACGTCCACCTGAATCATATGATATTCAAACATCTGAAATTCCTCCGCAATTTGATCCAGAAACAGTACGTTCTAGCGAAATTCATGGTGCTAATGATGCATGGGAAATGGGTTATACAGGTGAGAATATGGTCGTAGCAGTTGCTGATACAGGCGTTGATTTTGGTCATCCAGATTTAAATGGCACCCAAGCTAGAGTTGATTATGTTGATTCAGAATATGCCGGCTGGCCTTTGATGTTAGATCACAACAGTATGTATTATTGGCTCGTCGATGGCGCAGCATATCCTCAAACTAATACTTGGTATGCAAATACCTCAATTATGGATTTTGATAATGATAGTAATGGAATTTTAGATAATTCTGGATATAATATTACTGGAATTAATTCTTCGTTATCTGGAATTTATCATCTCGGAGAACATCCAGATCCAACACTAAGAAATAAGGCCGGGGGAGATGTTCCAATATTGGTTGTTGATGATCGTATTTCAGGTCTATATGAGACCGTTTATCCTGACATAGATTTGAATAATTGGTTTGGTAATGAAACGCCTATGAGGCCGGGTGAAGAAACTTCAGGAAGAGATGTTGATGGTGATGGTTTATGGGATATATCTGCAGGACTAGTCTATTGGGTAGCTGACGGCATTAATGGTGCCCCATATACTGAAACCTACGCATCTAGGCATGGATACTCTAATCGAATACCAGGTTCCGGTAATTTGACTTTATTTATGCTAGAATCTGGAAATCATGGGACGTTGTGTGCTAGTGCCGTAGCGGCCCAAGGAATTGTTGCCAATGGATCAATAAAAGGAATGGCGCCAAATGCTACAATCTCCTCAATAGGCAATCATTATTCTGGAGGGCATGCTCTAGATGGCTGGAGGTTTATTGCAGAAGGATATGATGGCGATCCTACTACGCCGGATCAGCCGAATATTGGATCCTTTTCTTTTGGATATTCATCTGTAGATGATTCAGGTTCCGATGGATATTCTTTGTACCTAGATTGGTTAACTAGAATTTACAATGAAAATACTTCTTATGCAGTAGCAATTGGAAATGGAGGCCATGGCTTTGGTACTACAAAAGTCCCTGGAGCAGCGCACGGTATATTCTCAGTAGGTGCATTTAGTAGCAAATCTAGTGATTCATGGGGGCAGAGTGCACCATGGTCAAATCGTGGCCCTAATGTGGTTGGAAGAATGGATCCTGATATTGTCGCTGTTGGTTGGTCAGCAACAGGAGATATGCCTCTTAATTCCTATGATTCTTCTAATTCTGCTTGGACAACTTGGGGCGGAACTAGCTTAGCAACTCCAATAGTGGCAGGATTGATGGCATTAGTCGCAGAGGCTTGGGTTTCAAATAATGATGAATATCCAAAGTCTCAAGAATTTAGAGATTTTGTATTGTCTACTTCTGATGATCGAGGTTATGAACCATTTATTCAGGGTGGAGGTTGGTTTAATGCTTCAAGAGCGATTTCGACGTTAGATGGCCATAATGGTACATGGTGGGCCAGTCCTGCTCAATGGAATACCGGGGCATTTCAAGGCTTACACAGGGATGCAAATATTAATTTTATCAAGCCAGGTGAATCTCAAGAAGTTGAAATAGAGTTTACTAATTCAGGAGAATCAGATATATTGTTGGATTTCAATCCTACAAAATTTGCTCCTTTGGAGCATAATATTCTGGTTTGGAATAGTTTTGGCAATGGCAGTGATAATGGAACTAATGATACTTGGAATGGTTATCAAAGTAATGAGCCGGATTTACTGATACCTTTGCACATAAGTGGTAATGATTCAATTCAAATTGATCCAGAAACTACTCAACTTCGTGCTCGTGCAACGATTGAGTATCCTGCATTTGATCCTAATAACCAAAGAATAACTCACGAAAGAGTATTTTTACAAATTTATCGATGGACTGATTATGATTCCGATGGTATTTTTCATAATGATACTGATAATGATGGGATGGTTGATGCTGGGGAATGGACCGAGTCAAATGAGATGGAGGAAGTAACTAATTGGCGTTCCAATGGGCCACAAGCTGAAGTTCGAGTTGGACTGCCTTTTGAAGATGCAAGTGATGGTTTAATTTTAGGAGTTTGGAGGCAAGTAGATGAATTTTCAGATGAAGATCCAGTAAGAATTGAAGTTGATTGGACTACTTTCGGACTGGTGACTGATGATTGGATTACAATAATTGGCGAGAATATGATTCCCGGGGGGCAATCTAATTTGATTATGATGAATATATCAATACCAGAAGGTACAAATCCTGGTTTGTATCAACAAGGCTTAGATATTAACTCATTATTACCTGATTCCGAAGGAAATTTTACTATTTTTAAGAATAATTGGAAATTACCAATAGTTACAAATATTCCTTGGGAAGGTCCATTTTCATTATTGCCCAAACCACTGGATGGTAATACTTCGAATCAAACTTTGTATACGGAATCTTGGATAAGTGGTGCCACAAGGTGGAATTGGCGTGCAGAGAGTGGGGATTGGAGGTTCCTAACTATTGACTGGCCTGCGGAACTAGATACTGGTGGAATGGCAATATTAGATGTCAATTGGGATGATAATCCATATACGGATATCGATGTACTTTGGTTATCTGAGACTGCACATGGATATTCTCAGGAAGATACAGATGCATATGGAGATTCTACTTTTTTTATAGAATCACGATCGACAAATAATCACGCAGGCAGCGGGCAACATAATTGGGGCACATATACAGATAGCTCTCAGGAAGTATTTGCAGTACCGGTTTCAGAAGGAGTACATCAAATGGTACTCCATACGGCATTACACGGAGTAGAGACTAATGATAATCCTCTTAACATATCAGTTGGATATATAGTGGCAGAAGACTCCGGACTCGAAAGAACTGTTTTAGATTGGTCCGAAGGCAGTGGTAACGATTCTTTGTATCTTCTATCAACAATTCCTTTACCTGTTGAAACAGTGGATGCATATGGTTGGAATAATGTTATAAATTTTGATAATGAAACTGCTTTTGATGATGGGTCCAATAAAATGGATGCTTCTTGGTGGCATAATCTAAGTTTAGAAAATACTTCCGAAATTTCAATTAATATGGATGCTTATGATGATGCAGATTTAGATTTGTATTTATTCAGAGATTCTAATGATGATGGAAATTATACTTCAGATGAAGAAATTGCACGTTCCTGGAGTGGGTCTTCCGCGGAATCAATCACAGTATCTAATCCCGAGGATGGCAATTATTCAATTGCAGTTTTAGGATGGTCAGTACCTGGAAATTCAGTGCAGTTTTGGTTAGATGCTGAAATAGTAGGTGGAGATCAATTAAGGGTATTGAATCAATCCCTTCTTTCCGTTGAATCCATAAATCAATTATGGCCTGATGGGGCCAATGAACTTGGAGGCGCAGTTCCCTCTAGTGTTTTGGAAGTAAATCTTGACTTTGACATACCCGAGATGGAAGGTAGTTGGTTAGGGTTTGTAGATATTTTAATCGAAGGAAATATAAATTTTCGTTTACCTTATAATTATGAATTAGTAAATTCTGATCCCGAAATAACATTCGTTAGCCCAACCAATATGACCTATACAAATGAATTAATTGACATTCAAATGCACGTAATAGATATCGGTGTTGGATTTCTTCTTGACGATATTGAATGTCAGGCATTAAGCAACGGAACTGGGCAACTATTTGCAAACTCAGCATTTGGAATTACTACTAATGGCCATATTTACAACATTACTGAATCATGGAATTATGAAAATTATACTTCATTGAATAATATTACATTTAGAGAAGTCACAATAAATTCTTCAGTACCTGATATTGAACAATGGCATGATTACAAGGCATCAGTCCACGATAAATATGGAAATTATGATGAAACATACATTTCAATATATGTTGATTATACAGCTCCAGAACTATTTGTAATTGGATTGCCCACGATTACTAATGAACAAAATATTACTATAGAAATTATTACTGAACCTAATGCAACATTTTTTATGAATAATGAACTAATATCTTTGGATGGGAATGGTAGTGCTCAGATTACGCTTGACTTAACAGTCGTCCAAATTGGACAATATCCTTCCGAAGATGGTTATTTGCCATTTTATTATGTCCCAAATTCAAATATTTTTTCATTTAATTCATCAGATATGAGTGGAAACATAAATTCTAGGAACTTTCAAATTATATATGATCCCGAAGTAAATGATGTTAATATTCTAAAAATCCTCGATCAAGATAATTTTGAATATCAGATAAATGACGTCCCTGCTCCCTTGAATATAACTAATGGCGAATTATGGATAAATATTCCTGTGGATTATAAAAAACTGTGCGTAAGGTTACAAAGCATCAATTCTATAGGGTATTTCGAGGAATGCATCTACACTGAAGTTATTCCAGAAATTTTCAATGAATCATCTGGGTATCCTATCGAAGGGATAATGAATTATGGTTCAGATTTGGATGCTATAATTTTTATGGATATTTCTGAACTTATAAATGGTGAATATGATTTCTCAATTGAAATTATTGATTGGGCCAATAATTCTAAAATTGAAAATTGGCTAGTATCATTTGATACAATTTTACCAATTGTGGATTGGTCATTATTTCCTTCTCAAAATGCATTTTTGAATGGCCACATTCAAAATCTTTCATGGGGGGCATCTGAAGAAGTTAACGTAACATTGTCATTAAATGGCAAAGAAATTTATTTTGCTAAAGGCCAAAATGGTTATTTTAATTTAGAGTTAAATAGGACTGGAAACCATTTATTTTGTTTCAAAGCCATAGATTTAACTATTTATTATGAAAATATCAACTCATTTATTGAATGTAAATTAATGATTCTTGACCCGTCTCTTTATGATTCACTAATATCGGCAGATATTAATGAAGGATTAGTTTCTACAGACAGTTTAGAAGTTGAGTTGCTAAGAGAAGGTTCTCAAGAGATCCGATGGTACCGAACGGATACAGATATCGTTAATATTATACCTCCGGGGGATGATTATGTAATTCTAAAATTAGATCTATTGGAAGGTATGAATGATTTCATTATAGAAATTATGTCTCTTGATGAGATTGATGAGTATTTTATATCACTGGAGAGGGACTCTAAATCACCAATTTTTTCATTTTCAGAAAGGGACTATCGCAATTCGCCACTTAATTCATTAAAACAAATCGAAGGAACGTGTGAAGCAGGACTTTTAGTTGAAATAAATACTATCTTAGATAATTCTCAATTTATTTGCCCTATATCTGAAAAGTTTTCACTAAATATCTCTATACCTGAAGATTCAGGGATATATCTAATAAATGGTAAAACTATTGATGATGCTAATAATGAGGCTATATATTCCATAGATGTAACAAAGCAAGATTGGGGAGAATGGGTAAAAGATGATATAAAGAATAAAGGCCCTATGTTAAATTGGATTATTGTAATTTCTATAATTATATTCATGGCAACCGCATTAAATATTGTGACATCCAAGAGAAGGGATTAGTTTTCCCTTATTATTAATCTTTGATGGGAAGACTAATTCCCATAATACGTTTCGGACTGTTTATGTCTGTTGAACTAATTGGAGTCATAGGTGCGGGACAAATGGGAAATGGAATTGCTCAAGTTGCAGCTTGTGCAGGATTTAATGTTGTGATAGTGGATATTAAACAGGAATATTTAGAAAAAGGTATCCTCAATATCAAAAATTCATTAGATAAATTAGTCAAAAAAGAAAGATTATCTAGAAAAGAAGCCGATTCAGCATTCTCATTAATTAGTTGTAATACCGAAATGTCTTCTGTATCCAATGCAGATTTAGTTATTGAAGCAGTGCCCGAAATACTCGCCCTTAAACAATCAATATTTTCTAATTTAGATAAAATATGTAAAAAAAATACTATTTTTGCTTCTAATACTTCTAGTATCAGTATTGATGAAATAGCCAACTCTACTAATAGGCCTGATTCAGTAATAGGTATGCACTTTATGAATCCAGTACCAATAATGAAGTTAGTAGAAATAATAAATGGCACCAAGACTACTAAAAATGTAAATGAAATTGTCGTAAAAATTGCTACTAAAATGGGTAAAGTTGCTCTATCTTGTAATGATTCTCCAGGTTTTGTAAGTAATAGGATACTTTGTCCTATGCTAAATGAGGCAATTTTAACTCTGGAGGAAGGAGTTGCCGATCCTGAAGCAATAGATGGAATAATGAAGTTAGGGATGAATCATCCAATAGGGCCACTTGCCCTATCCGACTTAATAGGTCTAGATACTCTGCTGCATATTTTGAACGTCTTATACTTAGGATTTAATGATGAGAAATATAAACCTGCAAATTTGTTGGTAAGTATGGTGGAGAAAGGAGAACTGGGTAGAAAATCAGGTAAAGGATTTTATCAATATTAATAAATAAATTACCAAACTTGAAATTCTTGGGGCCTTTAGGCATGAATATGAAAATTAGACCTCAAGTATCTATAATTACAATATTACTGATATTTTCGAGCGTTTCTGGCTTAGTACTTGCAAATGATGCAGGCACTGGCGCAGATGCGGGGAACTCTGCATCTACCGCTAGCAATCTAAATGCTGTTGATGCAATTTATTATGGTAATTTAAGTGCCAATGATACTGATGATTATTATTCAATTAGCATCCCAAATAATATGGGGATATCGGTTGACCTTACAAGCCCCACGGGATCAGATTTTGATTTATATTTGTATGATCAGAACCAATCCTGGATTGATACTAGCGTTAGTACAGGTGCACTTGATTCTGTAACTTCAAATGGGACAGCAATTGGAGGTACTACAGTATATGTTAGAGCGAAATTGTATTCAGGTTCCGGGCAATATACTATGCAAATATGGATTATTAATAATAACAATAATCCTTGCAATACTAATCAAAATGACGCAAATACTGGAGGAGATGCATCAGATACACAATCTTCAGGGTTAAGTTTAAATTCAATAAATGGAACTTACTATGGTTGTTCAGACAATTCTAGTGATGAATATGATTGGTATAGCATTTCAATTCCAAATTACCATTCGATAAGTGCAGAACTTATGTGGAACAATACTAATGTTGACTTGGATTTACATTTATTTGACAGTAATGGAACATATTTAGATTATTCATACGATTATAATCCAGAAAATATATCCAGCGGAAGCGCAGATATTGGAGGCACTACTGTTACATTATTAGTTAGGGCCTTCACAGGAGGTGATAACTATACTTTGATGATATATTTCGACAATATCTCTAATTCTCAAGTATACAATCAAAATGACGCCAATTCGGGTGGGGACGTCAGTGGAGATTTTTCTAGTGCCTACAATATAAATGGCAATAGTTCTTATCTTGGATGGATATCAGATTCCGGCGATGTAAATGATATTTATTCGATTTCCATACCTGAACAATTTGGATTAGAGGCTACTCTCTCATGGAATGGAAGCGGAATTGATTTTGACTTCGGTTTATTCGATCAATATGAAAATTTAATTTCGTCTAGTTTTTATGCTAATCCAGAATTTGTAGAAAGTGGGGCAACAAATGTGAGTAATACTACTATTTTCCTTGTAGTGCAAGCTGGAAATGGGGAAGGTAACTATTCAATTAATCTCACTCTGATAAATCAATCGTCAATTTTAGCCTTTAATCAAAATGATGCGTATAGTGGAGGAGATGCAGGAGGAGATTTCACGAATTCTACAAATATTAATGGTCCTAACGGGACCACCTTTTGGCCAGGCTATTTGGATGATTCTGGCGATGAATATGATTTTTACACGGTTTTTGTCCCGACAGATTATGCTATATCTGCAACATTGGGATATCCTACAAATAATGCTTTTGCACTTGGTATCTATGAAAATAATAATAATCAAATTGATTATTCTTTAACTGGGCAATCTCCGGAATCTGTTTCTACGAATGGTACAGGAATTTATGTAGGTAATTCAATAGTTACCGTGGAAATATGGGCATACTATGGTTCAGGTGAATATAATCTCACTCTATCGATATTCTCCTTGGATTTAGATGGAGATGGATATTATGATGAAATTGAAATTAATTGTGGATCGGATCCTAATGATTTTTCAAGCACACCGCTAGATACAGATGCAGATGGTCAATGTGACATATTAGATGAAGATGACGATAATGATGGAATTGATGATTCTAATGATAGTTTCCCTACGGATCCCAATGAAAGTTCAGATATTGATGGCGATTCTATTGGAGATAACTCGGACTTGGATGATGATGGTGATGGGTGGAGTGATTTGGATGAGTCAGAGTGTAATTCTGACCAATTGGATTATTCTGATTTACCATTGGATACGGATTCAGATCTAATTTGCGATATAGTTGACGAGGATGATGATGATGATGGCTATTTAGATATAAACGATGCCTTTTCCTTGGATTCTAACGAATGGTTAGATACAGACTATGATTATGTTGGCAACAATGCTGATGAAGATGATGATAATGATGGATTTAATGATGAATTGGAAGATATTTGTTTATCGGATTCTCTAATATCTTCATCAATCCCTCTTGATACTGATGCTGATGGAATCTGCGATGAGTTAGATGAGGATATTGATGGAGACGGTACTCCAAATGATATTGATTCTTCACCATTAGATTCTACGGAATCTATTGATACAGATGGAGATGGTATTGGCGACAATGCAGATACTGATGATGATAATGACGGATATTCTGATTCTTTTGATGTATTCCCATTAGATCAATATGAATGGTTTGATTTCGACGGTGACTCCGTTGGAGATAATTCGGACTTGGATGATGATGGTGATGGATGGAGTGATTTGGATGAATCAGTATGCTTGTCAGGGCAATTTGATACAACTTCGCAGCCATTGGATTTTGATGATGATCATATATGCGATATTCAAGATTCGGATGACGATGGAGATGGAATATTGGATGATTTTGATCCATTTCCGTTAGATCCCATGGAATGGTCAGATTTAGATGGCGATGGAATTGGAGATCGTGCTGATATTGATGATGATGGCGACTCTTGGGAAGACTTAGTAGAGCCTAATTGTGGGTCTGATCCTGAAGATTTCAATTCATTCCCAGCCGATTTTGATTTAGATCATATTTGCGATATTCTGGATTTAGATGATGATAATGACATGGTCATGGATGAAGAAGATACCTTCCCATTGAATCCAAAAGAAAGTAATGATATCGATGGAGATGGCATTGGTGATAATTCAGATACTGATGCAGATGGAGATAATTGGCCAAACTCTGCAGAAATAATTTGTAATTCTGATTTATATGATAAAATTTCAGTACCTGATGATTATGATGGAGATTGGACCTGCGACATCATAGATCCTGATGATGATAATGACTTGTATCTCGATATTGATGATTTATTTCCATTAAATGCTGGTGAATGGCAGGATTTGAATAAAGATGGATTAGGAGATAACAAATATCCTTTATCGATATTTGACAAAGCCAAACTTAATTCCAATGTCTTAATTCCAATTTCATTAATGATTATTGTGATAATATCCATGATAGTCTTTACTAAAAAACAAGATTCTGAAGAACCATTATTGGAATATGAAGATGTTGAAAAAATTGAAATTGATGACGTTACAGAAATTCAACCTGAAAAATTATTATCGGAGGATAATGATAATGATGGGGACGTTGATTTGATGATGATAAACGATGAAACAAATAAATTAGAAAAATTTGATGAATATCCAGGTTGGTTATGGGATCCTTCTGAAGAAAAATGGATACCTGAGGAATAAAACAAAGGGTTTAATTTAAATTATTAATTTGATAAAAATGATAAGGTGAGTTTTTTGCACTATATGTTTTTTAATTACCTAAATTTATTACTTTTTAGTTATATTGAAATTACTGCTTTAATACGTCAAAACATTAAGATATTTCCTAATACCGGAATTAGTTACCGTATTTCGGCCCATAATAATTGATTCTGGTAACATACCGGAAACTAAGAAAGAGTGAGCATCTATGAGTAAGTTTATACCAAAAACAAGACCTCATGAAAGACAGTGACGCCCATGAACAAACAAACCACCCGTTCAATAAGCCTAGCCCTACTAATGATTGCCGCGGCATTTTTGCCATTGCTGAGTGCACAGATAGACCCAGCCGAGTTACAGAATTCTCGTGATTCTGCATATGCTCCGCCAAGTCCGTGCCAAGGCGCAGATGCATGCCGTGGATATGACGCAGGAGTTAGTCCTGCAGACCAAATAAATCTTACAGAAGATTTTGATTGGGGCGATGGGCCTGAAACCAATTCCTATACTGGGGAAATAAATGTTTCAGGATATGCATACAATACCGAAGAAGGTAGAGATGTATTTCAATTAGATATGGAACCTGGATATGGAGTTACAATGGAAATTTCATGGAATGGTTCTTCCCAATATATGTTTATGGGTGCTATTGGGGAAGTTGATGGAATGCTTTACTGGTCCTCAGGATACATGTATGCTTACAATGCTGCTGCTGGCGGTAACTCAATTTCATTATCTACTTCTGCAGATCCAGGTTGTGATGCTAGTAGTACTGGTGGAACAATTGGATGTGGAAGTGATGTAGACTTATTAGGGGGATTAGTAGCTTTACAGGTAGCATGTTATTATTGTTCATCTACTCTTTCTAATAATCCTGACTACACATTGAATGTTACGGTATTCCCTGCTGATGGTGGAGCAGCAGGAGATGTTGAAACTCCAATGATGAATCCTTTATTGTCAATGCCAGATGAGCCTTTTTCATGGAGTTATCAATCTGATTCCTTTACATTAGATGGTTCTGCTGAAGCACTCGTAGCAATCACATCTTGTGATTCATGGTGTTCTAGTGAATCATCACTTGACATAACATTGCCAGATGGGTCTGTTGATTCATTTGGATATTGGGCTACTGGATTTACTGGAATAATTGCTAACTATAGTGATGCTGGTGAATATCTTGTAGAGAAAATGGACAGCTATGGTGATGGTGGATATGGCCTAGATGTCGGAACTTCAATAGGAAATTTCTCTGGATTCTTAACTGGAGATATGATGACATTAGAAGATGCTGCTTCAGGTCACGTAAATCAAACTGATACTACAGACGTTTACGCTGTTTCTGTTCCAGAAAATTTTTACTCAAATATATCAGTTAGCTGGAATAATGATGCTGACTTAGATATATACCTATACTCTGAATCTGATTTAACAGGTATGTTTGATTATTCATGGTATGATAATCCTGAATTCGTTGATAACGGACAAACTAGAGGTGGTTCTATGTTTTATGTAGTCGTAGAATATTACTCTGGAAATGATGCTCATGCAGGATATTTGATTGAATTAGGTCTTGAACCTGGTTCACCACCGCCATGTTGGACTCAAGATGATGCATATTCAGGAAATGATGCTGGTGATTCATCATCAGATGATCCATTAAATGTTGATGATATTGGTGTTATGGAATTCTCCGGAATGGTATGTGCAGGATTTGATGACCAAGATTGGTTTGAAATATCTGTACCTGCTTACCATGGTCTTTGGGCATCTCTAGATTGGGGATACGAAAATGAATCTATAGATGGACAACTAAGTTTCTATCAATATATGGACAGAGGATATGCGGCATCCGTTTCTTCAAGCACAGGTGCTTGGGACATGCAAGGAGTTGCAACTAATGAATCATATTCATGGAATTTAGATCTTGCAATTGATTCAACTGTTTGGCTTATGGTAATGGTTTCAGACCTGCCTGAAGATTATGAGATGAATTATACAATTGTATATGATATCTACAATGCTACAGAAGAACCTGATGAAAGTCTTTACCAGAATGATGGATTATTTGATGATTTCATGGATGCTGGTGATGATACATACGGAGCAGATGCTATGGAGATGATTCCAATGAACCAAACATTCACTGGATATGGTCATGATAAATATGATATGTATGATTATTACAAGGTTTATCTACCTTCAAATTATGCTATGGAAGTATCTGTATCATTCCCTGTACAAAATGATATTGATTTATCAGTAATGTATGCATCAGCATCAGGATATCTATATACTGCATCTTCATCTTACAATGATAACCCAGAAGTAGCTTTTGGTACATACGATTACAATGATCAAGATATCTATATTCGTGTTATGACTGATAGAGGAAGCGGACCTTATGAACTATCATTAAGTATGTATACTCCAGGACTTGATCCAGGAACACAACAAGACGATTGTGGATTAGGAATGGATGTAGACGCACCTTATTACACTGGTGGATTACAAGCTAACTCTTGGGCTAACGAAAGTACACAAGCTGGACTAAATCCTGCAGATCCTTCCAACCATACTGGTGGAGAATGTATGGGGTGGGTTGATACTGCATGGGATATGTACGATCTCTACCATATACCGGTGCCTACTGGAAAGTATGTTACACTAAATTTATCTATACTTACAGAAGGTGCTTATGGCTATGCTTACATGGTAATGTGTCAGGCACAACATCTGGATTGTGGTCCTACTAATCCTATGTACTATGCTGGACCAATGTGTGGTTACACCACAGATCTTTCAGATTGCGAGTCTAACTCGGGATTATGGCCTGTAGGTCAAGATGATATAAATGGAAATACAGGATGGATTAGTATGATGTTTTATACATACAGTGCTAATGTAAGTTACAGCATGGATATACAATTCCATGACCTATCTGAATTAGAAGGTGGAGATCAGAACGATGGAAATTCCGGCAGAGATGCCGGTCCTGGTGAATTTACTGCTGTTCATGTCAATGATCACTTAAATTCTTCACAATCTGATGAATTAGCTAATAACAATACATTATCCTTTGAGGGATGGTCAATGGCATCTGTAGATTCTACGGATAGATACTCGTTTGATGTACCTTCAAATTCTGGAGTAAATATATTCTTAGATTGCGGATATGATACTCCTGATGTATGGTGTATCTTAGATGTGTTTGACAGTGCTGGATTACAAATTGCTGGAAGTTACTACACAAATGGTTACCAAGAATACAACACAACTAGCCAAGCTTCTCAATATGATTCTACTATGATGGTTAATATGAGAAATTGGGGAAGTTACGATACGACTGGAACAAATTATTCTTTTACAATCACTTTCTATACATTAGATTCTGATGGTGACGGATGGTGGGACCAATTAGAAAATGATTGTGGAACAGATCCTAATGACAGTAACAGCACACCTAGCGATTATGATGGTGATGGATTGTGTGATTCACTAGACGATGATGCTGATGGCGATGGAGTTCCTAATGACGTTGATGAGATGCCATTAGATGAAAATTCATCAGCAGATCAAGATGGTGATGGAATATCAGATATTGATGATAATGATATCGATGGTGATGGATGGGATAACTATGCTGAGAGAGTATGCTTAGGAGAAGCTTCCTTCCCTCACATGGATGTTAATCAAACACCTTCAGATTATGATGGTGATGGATTATGCGATATGACTTCTACATCCCAAACAGGATTAGATGCTGATGGCACTATCTTAGACTATGATAGCGATAATGATGGAACATTAGATGCAAACGATGCATTCCCATTAGATGAAACTGAATATCTAGATACAGATAATGACAGAATAGGAAATAATGCTGATTTAGATGATGATGGCGATATTTATAATGATACATACGAAATAGCGTGTGGATCAGATCCATTAATGGGAACAAGTCTGCCTATGGACAGTGACTCAGATACTACATACAATACTACTACTGATAAAGTAATAGATGGATTATGTGACGCACTGGACGACGATGATGATAACGATGGAGTATCTGATGAATTAGATTGGGCTCAATATGATTCTCTAGAATGGAGTGATAGCGATTCTGATGGATTCGGAGACAATGCTGACATGGATGATGATAACGACGGATGGTGGGATTCCTGCGAAGACGCTGATTGGCTTGCTGCAAGCTCCATACAAATAATTTGGAACTTTGGAGAAAACATTACTACGCCTTCAAATTGTCCTGACGCAGTTGATACATTCCCTAATGATGCAACTGAGTGGATTAACACTGATGGTGATGAATTTGGTAACAATGCTGATTTAAATGATGATAATGATGATTGGACAGATGCTGAAGAAGCTGATTGCGGTACAGATCCACTTGATGTAACTTCAGTACCTTCAGACTACGATATGGACGGAATATGTGACGTGGTTGATACGGATGATGACGGTGATGGAATACCAGATGAAACTGATTCATTCCCATTGGATGATACAGAATCCTTAGATTATGATAATGACGGGCTTGGTGATACTATAGATACTGATGATGACAATGATGGTTGGTTAGATACTGAAGAGCCTAACTGTGGAACAGATCCTATGGATGCATTTAGCGTACCCGCAGATAACGATGGAGATTATGCAGATATTGGTGGACAAGCATGTGATATTTTAGATGTAGACGATGATAACGATTTCGTCTTAGATGATAATGATGCATTCCCAATGGATCCTAGTGAAACAGTAGATACTGATGGAGATGGAATTGGTGATAATTCTGATATGGATGATGATGGTGATGGATGGTTAGATATTACTGAAATGATTTGTGCACAGAATGGCGGCCAAGGAGATCCTATGGTTTCTTCACAAATGCCTATGGATAGCGATTGGAACCCTGGTCTTGATGGAGAACATGGCACTGATGATGACTTCGCTGAAGGCGATGGAATCTGCGATGCAGTGGATCCTGACACAGATGGTGATGGTTACCCTAATCCAATAGATCCAAACAACGTACAGTCATGGGAAGATAACTTCCCAACAGACAATCGCGAATGGTATGATGCCAATAACGATGGATTTGGAGATAACGGCGTACAACCCACTATCTTAGATGATATATCTGCAGATCCTGCACCTTTCATTGGTGTATTGGTTGGCATAGTAGCTCTTGGTGTAGGACTAACTAGAGTAGCAACTGGATCAAAAGGTGATGATACCGTTGGTGATGATGACTATACAGACGAATTCGAAGATTTTGATTTCGATGAAGAAGATGAAGAAGATGCAGATGAGGAATCATCTGTAGAAGAAGTAGAGGAGGACTGAAATAATGAATACGAGAATACTGGAAAAAGCAAGAACACTGCTGCTAGTTGCTGTAATGGTAACTGCAGCATTGACGCCTATGCTCGCAGGAGCTAACGATGAACAACTAAGAGAGACAGAATCAGTAATGTACACAGTAGTGTCTACTAGTGGTGATGTATATCTTGATGAAGGTGGTATGGGATGGTATGAAATATGCCTTGATGAAGTACCAGATGGAGTTGTAGTAATAACTCCAACATCTGATAACTCAGCAGTTGAGATTTATCCTGCTTATCTAAAGTTTTCAAAATTAAACTGGGATGAGTGTGATTACTTCGATGTTGAAGTTTCCGAAGATGATGATGCATCAGATACTATGGCTACTATTTCACATGCCATAGATGGTACAGACACTATCTTTGCAAGTTCTACAATAGCTGACGTTATGGTAGAAGCATATGATATGGATTATGATATGGATGGCGATGATGTGCCAGATTATGATGATTCAGATATAGATGGAGATGGTGTTGACAATGATGACGATGCTTTCCCAGAAGATGGGGAAGAGTCCCTAGATACAGATGAAGACGGAATTGGAAACAATGAAGATCTTGATGATGATGGTGATGGTTATTCAGATTCTGATGAATCTACTGATTGCGGTGATGCATCAGATGATCTTGATGATACTGATATGCCTTTGGATACTGATGGCGATGGAATTTGTGATGAATTAGATTCTGATGATGATGATGATATGGTCAATGATACCGATGATTTCGCACCTTTAGATGATTCAGAACAATATGATACTGATGGAGATGGCGTTGGAGACAATGCAGACGTTTTCCCTGATGATGCTACAGAAACTGAAGATTCGGATGAAGATGGAGTTGGCGACAACTCTGACTTCGATAATGCAGATCCAAATGAGTCTGTGGATTCTGATGGAGATGGTGTTGGAGACAACGGCGATGCATTCCCTGATGATTCAACAGAAACTATGGATACAGATGGAGATGGAGTTGGAGATAACGCTGATTTCGCACCTGAAGACGCTTCTGAATCTGCAGATAATGATACTGATGGCGTAGGGAACAATGCAGATGCATTCCCTGATGATTCAACAGAGACTATGGATACTGATGGAGATGGTGTTGGTGATAATGCTGATACTGATGCTGATGATGATACAGTTTTAGATGTTGATGAAGATTCTAACGCGACTTTAGATTGTCAATTATTGACTGACTGCGATGGAGATGGTGTTGGAGATGCTGATGATGCATTCGATGTTGATCCAGAAGCCTGGGATGATATGGATATGGATGGATTAGCAGATTCTTTCCCTAACTTACTTACAATAATCGATGGAGATTCACTTTGTTACTTATCAGTTGCATCTTCAGACGATGATTCTGATGGAGATTCCGAGGAAGATGCTGAATGTACATTTACACTTGGTGCAGGTGAAGAAGCTGCTTTAAGATTACAAACACAAGGATATGGTTCAGAAGTAGGAGTTAAACTAACTTTCCCTGACGGTACACAAACTGTATTCACTCATTCCACATTTAGCTCATATACATTTTACGACCTAGGAACTATATCAGATGCTGGTGAATATACATTACAGATGTATGATTCATATGGAGATGGATGTAATGGTAGTACAACTTCACCTTGTTACTTAGAGGCTGTACAACAAATCATGGGTATGCCTTCAAGTTCTGGATTTGGAACTGTTCTAGATATGGATGATGATGGCGATTCATGGGATGATACTGTAGAAGATTTGTGCGGTACAGACAATATGGATGCTACAGATGTTCCACTAGATACAGATTCTGATTTAGAATGTGATGTTATGGATGATGATGATGATGGTGATGGAGTACTAGACTCAGAAGAAGCTGATGGTGCTGGAATTGGCACTGATGGTGCTGATGTTGATTGTACACTCGTCGTAGATTGTGATGGAGATGGTGTTGATGATGGCATTGACTCTAATGATAACGATGCTACTGAAACTACTGATATGGATGGAGATGGAATTGGTGACAATTCTGATTCTGACGTAGATGGTGATGGATATGGTAACGCAAACGATGTATTCCCAAATGACGGAACTGAATGGTCCGACAATGATGGTGATGGAGTTGGAGACAATTCTGACCTTGATGATGACGATGATGGGACTGAAGATGAAATTGATGACTTCCCATTCGATGCTAACCAACAATTCGATGTTGATGGAGATGGCTGGGGAAATAATGCTGATATGGACGATGACGGTGACGGAATTGAAGATCAGGTTGATGAAGATGATGACGGAGATGGATACTCGGATGTCGATGAAGATACAAATTGCGTAGGTGGTAATTCACTTACTGATGATGTAACTCCAAACGATTTCGATGGCGATATGTCTTGTGACTCTTTAGATGCTGATGATGATGATGATGGTACTGATGATGTGAATGATGCATTCCCAATGGATGCATGTGCAGATACAGATACTGATGGTGATGGCCTGGCAGATTCTCTAATTGCTAACTGTTCTACCGATTTAACTGAAGATGAAAATGATGATTATGATGATGGCAATGCTCCTTCAGTAACTTTCGAATTGTCAGTTTCAGGTGATTATTATGACTACGCTTCTGGTGAAGGTTCAGCTTATGTGGACAGTGCATTGGTTTACAATGCAGCAGGAGACGTGGACACTTACTATGCACAAGATGCTGGAGATCATGTAGTATACACTTGGACTAGTGTTGCAGGATATTCACACACTGTAATAGTAGGTGATGACTACTCAGATGGCGGAATGCAAGTGTGGGTACAAGTAGATGGAGTAACAGTCTGTGGTCCATTAGAAGATTCATACTTTGGCACTACTTCTTGTGATATTGATTCATCAGACTATATTTCAGCAGTAATCTGGACTGATGCTGATGAAGAAGCTTGCGGAACTGATCAAGCTGATGCTACAGATGAGCCAGACGATATGGATGGCGATGGAATTTGTGATGTATTGGATGATGATAATGATAATGATGGAGTAATAGATTCACTCGATGCTTTCCCATTAGATTCCACAGAAACAGAAGATGTTGATGGCGATGGTATTGGTGATAACGCTGATACTGATAATGACAATGATGGAACTATTGATTCAGATGACGCATTCCCGCTAGATGATTGCGCTGACACAGATACCGATGGCGATGGATCTCCTGATACCGTATGTACTGCTAATAATTTCAATGCAGTTGGTAGCGATATTGCTTCGTTTGGATTGGATGAAAATGGAGCATTAACTTTAACATTCAGTTCACCTATAGAAACTGATGGTATTGGTAGTGATGTTGTAGTTATCATGGAGATGTGGGATGATTCTACTAACTCATGGGAACAGCTAGATGGTACTGGATTGGATAATGGGGATACTCATTCAACCTTTACATGTAATATGGAGTACTGGTGTGATGAATATACTGGCGTTGAATTAGTTCGTGCAACTCTCACTAATTCTGGTATTGATTCAATAGCATACTATGACGGATCTACTGGAATTGGGTACTTAGGAGAAAGTGCTGACGATGATGACGATAATGATGGATATTCAGATGAAGATGAAACTGATAACTGTGGAACTGCATCTGATCCTCTGGATAATACATCCATGCCTCTTGATACTGATATGGATATGGCTTGTGATGAATTAGATGATGACGATGATGGCGATATGGTAAATGATTCAGACGAATCAATTGGATGTACTCTAGTTACAGATTGTGATGGCGATGGTGTCGGAGATGCTGATGAAGGCGATGGTGCTGGAATCGGAACAGATGGTGCTGACGTAGACTGTATGGTTACTGTTGACTGTGATGGTGATACTTACGAAGATTTAGTAGATGCTTTCCCATTAGATGATTCAGAATGGAGCGATATGGACGGTGACGGATTTGGAGACAATGATGATGACGGAGATATTGATGGTGATGGTCTTGCAAATGATTACGATGCATGCCCATTAGATGCAAATGAGTATTATGATACAGATGGAGATGGAATCTGCGATAATGCTGATGATGATGATGATGGTGATGGAGTTCTAGATGTTGACGATGTTTCACCAATGGATCCTGATGAGTCTACTGATTGGGATGGTGATGGAATTGGCGACAATACTGATGCTGATGATGATGGTGATGGAATTGATGATGATGTTGATCTAGATGAAGACGGCGAATCTCAAGCATACGATTTCGACAACGATGGTTGGGATGATGATGACGAAGTAACATGTGAAACAAATGGAACTAACTCAGAAAGCATTCCATCTGATAATGATGATGATGGACTTTGTGATGATTTCCAGGATGACGACGACGATAATGATGGAACTGTAGATACAGAAGATGCATTCCCTCTAGATGCCGATGTTTATGCTGATAATGATGGCGATGGAATGGCCGATTCATCAGATGTTGATACTAATAATGATTACATAATAACTACTGAAAGTTATTCTACTCTAACAGTAGGTGTATATGACTACGATGGTAATGAATTATGTATGTTAGAAACTGATGGTGCATACAATGGAGCAGCTGGAGATCAAGATAGTTGTGAAATAAATGCAGCAGGAATTGAAATAGTTGCTATTGATGTAGATTATTATACTTATTATGGTGCATTCTATGCAGGTTATGGTTACTCAGGTTATGGATCTGCTGTAAACATAAATGTCACTATTGGTGAAGACGAATATACATATGCTGCTGATTATGGATGGGTTTCTGCTACTTCCGGAGACTCCACTATGTCCACTGATGAGTTCTATGCTACTACAAGTGCTGGAACAGTAATGGATGAAGATGATGATAACGATGGATACTCAGATTTAGCTGAAACTGATAACTGTGGTACTGCATCTGATTCTATGGATGATGCATCCATGCCTCTAGATACAGATATGGATATGATATGTGATGAATTAGATGATGATGATGATGATGATGGATACTCAGATGCTGATGAAACTACTAACTGTGGAACTGCATCTGATTCTCTTGATAATGAGTCAACACCTCTAGATACTGACATGGATATGCTATGTGACGAATTGGATGAAGATGATGATAACGATGGTTACTCAGATGCTGATGAAACTACTAACTGTCCATCAGATCCTTCAGACCCACTTAACAGTTTAGATACAACTATGGATTTTGATCAGGATGGATTATGTGATGATTTAGATAGTGATGATGATGGCGATGGTGTTGACGATGTCGATGACGCTTTCCCATATGATTGGGATGCTACTATGGATACAGATGGTGATGGATTAGCTGATGATATAGATAATATGGCTACAGGAGACTGGTTGTTCGAAATCGCATATGATACTGATGGTGGAAACAACACCTTTATCATAACAGCTTCAAGTTTCGACTGGAGTCTTGAAGCTAATCCTTCCGATTTTGATGCAAACATAGTAGATCTTTGTATGACAGATACATCGGACTCTAATGATAGCTATGCTGATTGTATGGTAGATGGTGATACTGACCTCGTACAAGTGGAACTCCAAGTTATTGGTGAACCTGAAGCATATTTATCGACAACATTCCCTAATGGATTTGTGTTTGAATCTCCTCTAGGTGACGTTATTGATGATGAAGGATTTGCAACATGGTGGTTTAGTCCAGTAACATGGTGGGGAACTGCATTAGATTGGGATGACGATAATGATTGGTTCTGGGACGTTGAAGAAGAAATGTACTGTGTTGATGATGAACATGGAGCAACTGATTCATTAGATGACACTGATATGCCTTTAGATACAGATATGGATATGCTATGTAACGCTATTGATGTTGATGATGATAACGATGGGTACTATGATGCAGATGATGCATTCCCTGTTCACGCATCCTCATACATGGATACTGATGGAGATGGAATGCCTGATTTCATGGAATTCGTAACTGGACCCGTTGGAGATGATTTCTCATCCGGAAATTTCTCTGGAATGGATTGGAATGCAAGAGATGCACATCCTAACTGGGGATGGAATGATACTTATGGAGATATATTCAACTGTGAAGATGGACAAGTAATTTCATGGTTCGGACAATCATTTGTACCTTCGTACTGGATAAACGACGGATATGTTGATTGTAACGATGGTTCTGATGAATCAGTGGACATGGATACATTTGGACCTGAATTTACTGGTTGGGAAAGAGGCGGAGATCAAAATCCTGGCTTCTCACCTAGTAATCAAGCAGCAAAATTATATGGAGATGCAATTAAAATTAACCCATTCTTAAGAGAAACAGATGGATTAATACAGGCATTTCAAAAAAGACTTGGTGGAGTTGGTTTACCTAAAACTTATAATTTACTTGGTGAAGCTATTGTTGATAGCACAAATGCACCAGGAAGATTGTTTAACAGTATGTTTAATCCAGTATCTATTAAAGGACAAAAGGATGACAAGGTTTTAAAATCATTTATTGAAAACGATATTAATCTTCCAGCTTTAGAACCAAAAATTAAAGGTGTCGATTTATCTAAATTTATAAACCCAGATACAGGTAAAACTGCATTTGAAGAATACAATGAATTAATTGGTAACTCTGGATTAAGAAAAAGTTTAGAAAAATTAG